>Ga0194135_10000764_pt1 | contig 18758 bp, 13 predicted proteins | sample LitLau_LLRF_2013_FD_134024 | JGI IMG/M metagenome (GOLD analysis project Ga0194135, IMG submission 134024) | Freshwater sediment microbial communities in response to fracking from North America - Little Laurel Run_MetaG_LLRF_2013 (version 2) | ecosystem: Environmental > Aquatic > Freshwater >...
ATGCCGAAGTGATCGTCAGCGCGCTGCAGCCCGGCATGACCGTGTTCGTGCCCGGCGTGTCCGGCGAAAGTCTCGCCTTTCATGCCGCGCTTCAAGCCAGGGCCGATGTGCTGGCCGGTGTGCGCTTCGTCGGTCTGCACTTCCCCGGCATCAACCGTTCGGATTATCTCGGCCTGCACCCGCAGGTGCGTCAGCGTGGCTATGTCATGACGCCGAGCCTGCGCAGCGGTCTGGTCGACGGACGTGCAGAGCTGCTGCCGCTGGACTATCCCGGCATTTATCGTGACCTCGTCGATCGGGTCGATGTCGATGTCGCGATCGCACAAGTCAGTCCGCCCGATGGCGATGGCCTGTGCAGCCTCGGCGTCAGTTGCGATTTCCATCCTGCCGTATGGGCCAAGGCCCGGCGCCGCGTGCTGCACATCAATCCGCGCATGCCGCGCACGCGCGGCTCGTTCGCAATCCGTCACGGCAGTGCCGAGGCCTGCTTCGAGGCCGACAGCGCGCTGGTGCAGTACGACGCAGGCGCATCAAGTCCGTCAATCGCGACGCATGCCGCTCTCGTTGCGAGCCTCGTGCGCGATGGCGACACGCTGGAGTTCGGTGTCGGCAAGCTGCCGTCGGCCATTCTCGCTGCGCTGACGAATCATCGTGATCTGCGCATCTGGTCAGGCATGGTCACCGCACAGGCGGTAAGCCTTGTCGACTCCGGCGTGATTGCCGCCGAAGGGTCGATCAATGCCGGCGTGGCGCTCGGCAACGATGCTTTCTACGCGAGGCTCGATCGCGATCCGGCGTTCTTCTTCCGGCCGGTCAGCGAAACCCATGATGTCCGACGCATCGCAGCCATCGATCAGTTCTGCGCCATCAACTCGGCCGTCGAAGTGGATCTGTTCGGGCAGGTCAATGCCGATTCGCTGAACGGCAAGCTGCTCGCGGGCGTCGGCGGTCTGCCAGCCTTCGTGGCCGGCTCGCAGTTATCCAACGGCGGACGCTCGATCATCGCATTGCCATCGGCAACCGACGACGGCAAGCACACGCGCATCGTGGCCCGCTTTGATCGCGGCATGGTGGCGCTGCCACGCCATGCGGCGGATTACGTGGTGACCGAGCAGGGCATTGCCAGCCTGCGCGGACTTTCGATCGAAGACCGCGCGCAGGCCTTGATCGCCATTGCAGCGCCTGCGTTCCGCGAGCAGCTTGCGGCGCAGTGGCTTGAACTCTCGCGCCGTCTCTAAGACGCCGCCCTCCATTTCTGTCGAACCGGGAAGACGCCTCATGTCAGCATCCAACTCATCCGGCCTGCTCGCGGGCAAGGTCGCCATCGTCACGGGCGCGGGCCGCGGCATCGGCCGCGGCATTGCACTCGCCATGGCTGCGGAAGGCGCGAAGATCGTGGTCAACGATCTCGGCGTCAGCCTCGCCGGCGGCTCCACGGGCGAATCACCCGCCGAAAGCGTGGTTGCCGAAATCAAGGCCATGGGCGGTGATGCCGTGGCCGACACGAACTCGGTAGCCGGCTTCGATTCGGCGCAGGCGCTGATCGATACGGCGATCAAGACCTTCGGCCGTCTCGACAGCGTGGTCAACAACGCGGGGAACCTGCGCGATGCCATCTTCCATCGCATGACCGAGGAAGAGTTCGATGCCGTGCTGGCCGTGCATCTCAAAGGCAGTTTCAACACCAGCCGCGCGGCGGCGCCGCTGTTCAAGGCACAGGGTTCCGGTGCGTTCATCCACATGACCTCGACCTCCGGCCTGATCGGCAATTTCGGACAGGCGAATTACTGCGCAGCGAAGCTGGGCATTGTCGGTCTGTCGAAGGCGATTGCGCTGGACATGCAGAAGTTCGGCATCCGCTCGAACGCCATCGCGCCGTTCGCATACACGCGCATGGTCGGCTCGATTCCGGACGAAACGCCGGAGCAGAAGAAGCGCGTCGAAGGCCTGAAGAAACTGATCCCCGAGAAGATCGCGCCGTTCGTGGCCGCACTCGCGAGCGATGCGGCGAAGCATGTCAGCGGCCAGATCTTCGGCGTTCGCAACAACGAGATCTATCTGTTCTCGCAGCCGCGCCCGATCCGTACGGCGCATACGGCGGAAGGCTGGACGCCGCAGACCATCGTCGATCGCGTGTTTCCGATGTTCGAAAACGACTTCTATGCGCTGCATCGCTCGGGTGATGTGTTTACCTGGGACCCGGTCTGATCCGGAACAGGCGAAAATGACGCTGCAGTCATGGCGCGTCTCAATCCAGAGCAATCAGATTCGGAGAACATGATGTCGAAGCGGGAAGTAGTGGTCGTCGGTGCGATGCGAACGGCGATTGGCAGTTTCGGCGGCACGCTGAAGGATGTACCCCTGACCAAGCTGGCCACGACCGCCGTCAGCGCGGCCTTGAAGCACGCTGGCGTCGATCCGAAACTGGTAGGCCACGTGGTCATGGGGACGGTGATTCCGACCGAGCCACGCGATGCCTACCTGGGCCGCGTCGCTGCAGTCGAAGCCGGCATTCCGATCGAGACGCCGGCGTTCAACGTCAATCGCCTTTGCGGCTCGGGCGTTCAGGCGATCATCTCGGCGGCACAGGCGATCCTGCTCGGCGATGCCGATATTGCGATCGGTGCCGGTGCCGAGGCCATGAGCCGCGGTCCCTACATCATGCAAGCGGCGCGCTGGGGCGCGCGCATGGGCGACACCAAGATGCTGGACTACATGACCGGCATCCTGCATGACCCGTTCGAGACCATCCACATGGGTATCACTGCAGAGAATGTGGCGGCACGCTACGGCATCACGCGCGAAATGCAGGATGCACTCGCGGTATCCAGCCAGCAGCGCGCCGCGAAAGCCATTACGGAAGGCCGCTTCAAGGGCCAGATCGTCCCGGTCGAGATCAGCACACGCAAGGGTCCGGTGCAGTTCGATACCGACGAAAACGTGCGCGGTGATTCCACGATCGAGACCCTCTCGAAGATGAAGCCGGTATTCAAGAAGGATGGCCTGGTCACGGCCGGCAATGCCTCGGGCATCAATGACGGCGCCGGTGCCGTGGTGCTGGCGGAAGCCGGGCGCGCTGCGGAATTGGGGCTCAAGCCGCTGGCAAGGCTGGTGTCCTATGGCCACGCCGGCGTGGAACCCGCCTACATGGGCATTGGACCCGTGCCGGCCTCGAAAATCGCACTGGCGCGCGCTGGGCTGACGGTCGATCAGATGGATGTCATCGAAGCCAATGAAGCCTTCGCGGCGCAGGCCTGTGCGGTTGCCCAGGAACTGGGCTTCGATCCGGCAAAGGTCAATCCGAATGGTTCGGGAATCTCACTGGGTCATCCCGTGGGTGCCACGGGTGCCATTATCACGACCAAGGCCATTCACGAACTGCATCGTACGGGCAGACGCTACGCGCTCGTGACGATGTGCATCGGCGGTGGCCAAGGGATTGCCGCGGTGTTCGAGCGTCTTTGACCCGCTCGGGCATCGATCCAGTGATCTGATCGGGCGCTTCGGAGGCAGCCGTCAGGGGCGACTGCTCTGACGGCTTTCCAGCACCGGCTGTTCGTCGACCCGGGCGGCGAGCAGCAGCGCCGATTTGAGATAAGTATCGACCGAGGTCTTGCGCGCCTTGAGATGGTCCGCAGCCAGCGTCTGAACGTCATGACCCGCTGCCGCGCGATCAGCGTCGACATGCTCGATCGCTGCGTCGAGCTGTGCCATCACGGCATGGTCGGCCGCATTGTCCCGATCGCTCGCCGAGACCGCAGCAAGCCGATCCCGGGTGTCAACAAGGCGTGCGCGAAGCAGGCTCAGATCACGATGCGTCTCGACCGCAGCGTAGAGTAAGTGGGTATCGTCGCCCGGTGCCAGACGCAGGCTATCCATGAAACGGAACAGGTCGTCTTGGCCCAGCGTCCTTTCCATCGCGGCGACGAGACGACCGTCTTTGACGATGTCGGAAGCATTCCGGATATCACTCTGCATCTGCCGCAGGGTCGAGATTGTGCGCGAATACGCACTGCGTGCCGCAGGCTGATCGTGCAATTGATCGTAGGCATAGCCGGTGGCCAGCATGGCCTCGACCACTTCCGGTTCGCGCTCATCGCGGCCGAGCAGCACGCTCCAGACCTGCAGCGCGCGGCGAAGCCCGGCCTCGCGGTTCTTCGGTGGATCTTCCCGCTCGAAACTGCGAGGCCCGACTTTGTCATGTAACTCAGGCTCCAGCACGCGCAGGCGAGCCAGTGAGTTCTTCAGCGGCGCGGACAGGTCGTTGATCTGATCCGGTGCACGTGGAGGGTCGACAGCCAGCTGTACGCGCGGCAGGCGCTCGCCATCAGGCGCGAGCTGCGCCCAGCCCATGCCCAGCAGCGCGCGATCTGAAAGCGGTCCTTCGCTGCGTACGCGGCCGAGCACGCCAAGCGCAGTCCGTCCCTGCTTGGCCTTGAGAAAATGCCAGCCCAGCGCGAGATTCGCCTTGTCCCTCAAGGCCATCATCTCCGGGTCGTTCGGCGCGGAGCGGCCGAGCAGATCGAGCCAGCTCAGACCCCGACGCTCGTCGCCGCTGTTGACCATCGCGACCGCAAGATTGAACCGGCCGTACGCGGTTGCACGCAGGGTTTCGGTCGAAGCGTTCATGTAACGGAAAGCGTCGATGGTTTCCGAGTTCGTTTCCGCCAGCAGCGGTACGGCGTCAGCCGGTCGCTGTCGCGCAATCAGCACCATCCCACTGACATAGCGCCAATCCGACCGCCTGAACTCAGGCAAGGTCGACCGCGCCTGCTTCAATTGCGCATCGGCCTCGTCAAGGTTGCCTGCCTCGTACTGTGCCGTGGCGATGGCAAGCCGCTCGGTCGCCACCGCGCCCGCGAGCTCGTGACGCGCATCGAGCTGATCGCAGATTTGCTGCGCGCGATCAAGCAGGCCGAGGCGTCGCGATACCGTTGCCGATTCAAGCCAGTAGTCCGCAGCAAGCGGAACCTCCGACGATGCGGCACTCGCCATTTGAAGCAATTCGAGCAGCGCGGTGTCGCTTTCGCCGAGCCTGTCCAGATGGCGGATTTGCCGCAGTGCCGGGTCGCTGTCGCTGCCCGGCCGATACAACAACTCCGATGCACCCGGTATCGCCACCGGTTCGACGACCACGCCCAGAACCTTGCGCGGCACGCGGAGATCGGGGGCCCATGTTCGTGCCTTGATTCGTGTGCCGATGAGCGTGCCGGGATCGAGCCGGAACTCGATGTCGGATGCGGCTTCACGCCTTTCGAAACGATAGTCGGTCTGGACCGCTTCCGACGCAGCCTCTGGCTTGTCGGAGACGCTGACACTGAACTCTGCGCGAAGGGTGTGCGGCCCTGGCGCAAGCGCGATCTGACCGACACGACGCTGTTCGTCGTATTCCGCAATTGCTGCGGCCGCCGCAGCCGGTACGAAATAATGGACTGGCGGCTGATCATCCACGGCAAGATCAAGCTGGCTGATTCTCCGCTTGGACAGGCCACTCTGGCTGATCGCGATATTGATCCGAAGCGGCTGAGGGAGGCGATGGCTGGCGATAGACGTTTCGGCCTTCGCCAGCGCTTCGAAAGCCTCCAGGCGAAACGCCTGACTCTGGTCTGGACTTTCGGGCTGCAGCGAGTCAGCCGCCGAGACTGCGCATGCGCAGGCAAACGAGACCAGGACCAGGCAAGACGTATGTTTCATCGTTGTCGTTCAGCGGGGCTCCAGAATAGAAACTGGAGCCCCGCAGAAGCAGACCACTGCAGGGCAGCCCGGCTCAGACCGATCTGGGCGCAGGTGTCTGCGTCATGAACTGCGACAGATCGATGTTCTCGCCAACAGCAAGATCTTCGCGTCCGGCAAAGCTCGGCTTGACGATCCAGACCAGCAGCGGCAGCACGACCAGCGACAGCACCATGTTGATGAGCATGATGGCGACCAGCAAGATGCCCATGTCGGCCATGAACTTGAGATCGGACAGGAAGTACCAGGGCAGGATGCCGACCAGCATGATCGTGGCCGTGAACATGATGGCCTTGCCGGTGGTGGTCAGCGCCAGCGTGATCGCCTTCTCCCAGTTCTTGTCGTTCGCCGTGTATTCCTCGCAGATTCGAGACAGCAGGTAGATGCCGTAGTCGATACCGACACCGACCCCCATGACCGCCACGATGACTGCGTTGATGTCCAGACCGATACCCAGTTCGTACATTGCCGCGATCAGCAGGAAGTTCGACAGGTTCACCGGGATCAGCAGGAGCACAGCCGCAACGACCGAGCGATAGGCATAGCCGGCAATGACCGCGATCGCGATATTGACCAGACCAAGAATGAACCAGTGGTAGCGATGCACCACGTTATTCATCGCCTGCTGCAGCGCGATGAAGCCAGTACCCAGACGCACGGTGAAATTCGGATGATCGATGCCGACGATATCCACTGCACGCTTGGCACTGGCAAGCGCAGCATCCACAGTTTCCTGCTTGTTGTTGGCGTACCACAGCGAAACTGTGGAGTGCTGCGCTTCGAAATCCATCACGTTGCCGAAGTTCAGCGGTGTGGAACCGAACATCACGGCCTGGCCAGCACTGTAGGCAGCCCGGCCGGTGGGATCGACCGGCAACCATTGCGGGTTGCCGCCTGCGAACAGACGATTGCCTTCGCTCATGTAGTCGCTGAAGGACAGCGTCGCGCGCGGTGGTAGTACGGGATCAGATTCCATGATCGCCTGCAGCTGTGATCGAACGACCATCGCTTCCGGCGTCAGCGCTACACGAACCTTGCCGTCCTGCGGATTCTTCGATTCGATGACGATCTCAAGCGTGTTGGTGCCCGGGAAATGGGCATTGATCGCGCGAACCGCCGTATTGAACTCGGAATCCTTCCAGAGCAGGTTGCTGCCTTCCACCGGATTACCGATCTTGATCTGGAACAGCGAGGCATAGGCAGACCAGATACCGACCACAATGGTGATGCCGAGTGTTGTCCACGCCGCCTTGCCGTAGGTGACCTTGGCGATCCGGTTCAGAAGATTCTTCTGGAACAGATGGATGCCTGTTTCCTTGCCCGCACCACCCGAAATTCGTTCGATGTTCTTCGGCAGCGGCAGGTAGGACAGCAGAATGGAGATCAGGAACACGCCGGTCGGGATGATCCAGAGCGCCCAGGCACCGCAGAACAGCGAGTGGTTGACCATCGTCTTGATCGGCGCGACAGCGATGAAGATGATGCCAAACACGTCGGTCATGATGCCCAGCACCGATGGCGCCATCATCACCCCCATGGTGATCTCGGCGGCCTTCCGCTTGTCACCGATGTGCGTGAGGATTTCGTAGTAGCGCTCGGTGAACTGGATGCAGTGCGAGAAGGTTCTGGCCACGAGCAGCAAGGGCACGATCATCAGCAGCGGTTCGATCGGCCGACCCAGCCAGCCGATGAAGCCGAAGCCCCAGATTCCCGCCATCGTGGCGCAGACAATCGGCACGACCACGCCCGCCACGTTACGCATGTACAGCACGAGCGCAATCACGAGCAAGCCGAGCGTGACGCCGAAGATGCTGTACGTCTGATGCTGCAGCTTGTAAACCCAGCCGGTGAGCGTCGGCTGGCCGGACAGATAGACGTCGTGATCCGCATCACGCGCTTTGATGACGAGGTCATGAACGTACTTGAATGCCACGCCGTAATCGATGGAATCCTGGAAAGTGGCCTGGATCATCGTTGCTGATCCATCGCCAGACACATAGAAGTTGCGCGCGTTCGGGGACTGCGCGACGCGGCGGCGGAAATCGTTGACCTCGGCATCGTCCTTCGGAACGGCATCGCCCATCAGCGGACGAACATCAACGCCTTGAGGCGTGGCTTCGACGTAACGCAGCTTTTCCGTCGAAATCGAGATCAACTGATCGTGATCGACACCGGGCGTAAGGTCGATCGCGCGCGTCAGATCCCAAACCTTCTGCAATGTTTCTGAGTGATAGATATCGCCGTTCTTGCGCTTCACCATCACATACATCGTGAGTGGATTGCCGAAATTCGGATGGTCGTTGTAAACCTTCACGAAGGGATCATCCTGCGGCAGCAGGTCTTTGAAGATCGTGCGAATTTGCACGCGCGGGAAACCCGCGAGGAAGGCCAGCGTGATCAGCAGGAAGAAGCCCAGAACCAGACCGCGCCGGTCCATGATCCATTTGGCGAGTCTGAAGCGGAAGGGCATTTTTTTCATGATCTTGATCTTTGAATCCGAAGGGGCGAGACAGCTGGACCATCAACCGGTTGAGACCGATCAGTTTTCAGGCGATCTCGGCCTGGTGATCGGGATGAAGCGCCTGCAGTCGTTGGCTGCGAAAAGCCAAACGTCCTCTGCATACAGCACGAACGGTTCCTGATCGAGACCGTTCGTTGTGAAGTAATCCGGATGGCAGTCGCCATCCGGACCGTTGTCATGCTTGTGAGGTTCAGAACTGGTATCCAAGGCGTACCGTCGCCTCATTCGTCTGGCTCAGCAAATGAATCAGGTTCTTGTTGGGGTTGTTGCCATAGATGTTGTCAAGAACCAGGTTGTAATTGAGGTTGACCGTGATATTGCCGCGCGGCTTCCAAGTGAATCCCGGCTGGAGCAGAAGACCGCCCTGGATATCGAGCAGACTCGCAAAACTGAGTTCGTAGATGTAGTTGGGAAACGGCTGCACGGCAGCGAGTACGAGATAATTCGCACCCGGCGCAACCCCTGGAACGATCTTGGGATTCGCGCTGGTTGGAACGTGTGCATCGAGCTGGATACCATTGCGGCTGTAGTTCTGGCTGCCGTAGCCCTTGAGCAGCAAACCCGCCAGATCGCTGTTTTTCTGCCAGAGATACTGGGCGACGAGGTAAGTGGCTGGGAAGGATGACGAGAAGCGCTGGTATTTTTCGGTCGACAGGCCCAGCTGGATCTCATCTTCCTTGTCGAAGTCCTTGCCAAGTGTGACGGCTGTAAAGACGCGCTTCGGGGTGTACGTGCCTTCCAGATTGATGATCAACTGGTCCAGGATAGAGCCCGGCGCGGCGTCGACCACGTAACTGCCACCCAACCCGAAGACATTTTCCGCAAAATACTGACGCTCGATGTGGCCACGAAGACCTTCACCGGCACTGAAGAAGGCGCTGAGCTCATTGGCCGCGGCATCAGGATTTCGACCGATTGGCTGTGCCAGAAGCTGCTGTGCCGCAGGGAAATCATTCACGGCAGCATTCAGACCACCGAGGCCATCGAGCTTGATATAGCCCGCGTAATTGAACCACTCCTCTGCCGTGAACACGCCTGCCGGAGCAACTTCAAATGGAGTCTTCGCCAGTTCCGGACCGCAGCCCGCAGGCGATAGTGGAGCCGCACCGTTCAACACGTTGCAGTATTGATTGAATGCCGCGCCGAGAATATTAGAATTCGGAAGCGGCTTGTTGACACCGGACTGCGTCCAGCGGATCGCACCCAGCGGATTGTAGCGATGCGTCGCCATAGCCTGAAGGCTGAAGCCGCCGAACTCGCCTCTGACGCGGAATCCGTAGTTGATGTCCTTGTTGTAGCCGTTCTGCGAATAATAGTCATGAATCGTGAACTGCGAAGGCACGATGTTGTACGGCGTGTTGACGTTGGGCAGCACGCTGGGAATGAACTGCTGTGCAAATGAGTCCAGCGTGATCTGATCCGAGAGCTGATAGGTGAAGCGAAGACCCGGCGCGGATTCGCGAACGTCCGCATATTCTTCCGTCGCCTTGTTGAGAATCAAATGGCGACGAAGGTCGAGTCCGTTGGCGGTATCGAAGAGCCTGAAGAACAGCAACTGTCCCCAGGCAACCGACTGATTGCCAACCCGCAATGTTGCCGGACCGCTGTTGTACTGTAGGAAAAACGCCGGAAGGTCGACCTGATAGTTCCGCCCGGACTGCTCGAACAGGATCGGATGATGATTGGTCTGTACCTGGTAGCCGAGGTGATCGGGCGTTGAGTGAAACTGGCGCGTTTCTCCGCCCGTGATCCCACCATTGATGTCCTGATAATTGCGGTAATCGAATTCCTGATAGCCCAGGCCTTCCGCGTCGTACACGGCGCGAATGCGGGTAATCAGCGATATGTTGCCCCAGGACAGCGTTGGTGTGGCTTCGAAACGCAACAGGTGATAGTTCAGCAACTGGTTCTTGAGCGGCACATAGCGGGTGAAGGTGTCATTGACGCCCACCTGCTGGCTCACGCCGCGTGTGGGAGGAAGAACACCAATACCCGACAGAGGAATGGTGCCCGCCGGACCGATGATTGAATCTGTCGGTTGCAATACGGTTGTGTAACCTGTCACCGGGTTTCCCGGCGTGCGCCGGATCGGAATACCGTTCGCGAGATCGCCGAACTGGTTAGCCTGCTGAACCCGATCGTCCGTGCTGAAAGCAGTGTCGACACGAAGGAATCCGTTGTACGAAAAATCGGCGCCAAGAAAGGTTGTTCCCGCGCCACCACCGGCGTGTGCGGCAAGTGGAGCCAGCATCGTTCCCGCAGCAATCGTTGCAGCCAGTCTGCTTACTTTGCGGCCGTTCATCGTAATCCCCTCCATCTAGTTATCGTTGTCACGATCAATCTCCACTCCCTGAGCAGAGACGTCGCAGCTTGTGTTCAACCGTTGATCTGGATTATTCGCCCTGCATGTCCAACGGCCATGATGCGCCCGGACTGCCGCTCAAAACGAACAGCCTGATACCACTCCGTGGTGGTATCCCCTTCCTCGACTGGAGTCCAGTTGATTCCACCGTTGCCGCTACGCACCATGACTCTCATACCAGTAATGACAACCCGCCCTCCAGGTGCCTGTGCCACGCCAAGGAAATTGGCGTTGGTCTTCACGGAGTTACTGAACCAGGTGTTCCCTCCATCGGTCGAAATCAGCACTTCGCCGGATTGACCCACGGCGTAGCTGTTTCCGATGGGGGAATCTGAAAGACTCATTGCGAAAATTGTCGGCTTGCCAGCCGTAATCGGTCGAATCACTCGCCATTTGTCCGATCCCTTGTCCTGGCGAAGAATCATTCCGAATTCACCCGCTACGGTGACATCGCCGGACTCGCTGACATGAACGCTGTAGACCTGCGGCTCACCGGTTCCGAATGAGTTGGCATCCGCATAAGCGGCCCAGTCTGGCTTGTTTTCCGCCCAGGTCTGTCCGCCGTCAGTGGACTTGATCAGCGTTCCGAACTCACCTCCTGCCACAGCAACTCCAGACGTATTAACACTGACGGAAAGCAAGCGGCCGGTCACGCCGGAATCCACCTTCTTCCATTGCCCGGGCGACTCTTCGACCAGTGCAACGCCCATCTGACCAACAGCGATCGTGTGGGAACCGCGCCGTTCTACGGCGAGCAGTGCCAGATCGGTTTCCTTTTGCGGGACCGCAGCCCAGGTCTTGCCGCCGTCAGTCGAGCTCAAAATCGAGCCCCCGATACCGACAGCAATACCGGTACCGGCATCGAAACTGATACCGAACAAGGCCGAGTGTGGAATGCCCGAAGTGATCACTTGGATGATCGCGCCGTTTTCCGCTTCAGCCGATGCCGGCATGGCACTCAAAGCGGCAGCAGACATCACGGCTGCACTCAGCATGCCGATAATTTTGGTTCTCAAAGCTCTCTCCAGAAACCTCTCCAGCCGACCGTGATGGTGGCTGGAGAGGAAATGCACGTGCGTCTTCTTTTTTTACACGGTGCCGAGGCGAGCAATAGCCGCCTGCGTGCAGAACTTCTCGTAGATCGCGTTCTCGTCCGGGCTGTAGTAGTTGCTCGAGTAACCGCCCGAAATCTGCTTCACGTGATTCAGCAGGCTCATGCGATTCGACTGGATGTCGTGGATGTGCACCGACGTCCACGACCAGTTCGGATGCCCGGTCTCGTCCTTGTTGACGAACTTGCCTTGAATCTGCGGACCGAAGGCCGGATCGACCTGCTTCCAGATTTCGCCACGGCGGTCATACGTGATGTAGGCGATGACCATCGCGTTGCGGGTGTCGACCCAGATCTTCTTCTTGCCGACCGGCGCACGCGGGTAACCCGTGGGCTCGGACTCGATTACGACGCATTCCGGCACCAGTTCCATGGTGTAGTCCATGAAGGTCTGGCCCTTGGCACCACCGTGGCGCTTCTGGTTTTCCCAGTTCGGATGCTCCTCGCCCTTGAAGTTGCCGCCGAGCGCCGCGAGATGCGGTTCGCGACCCACGATCTTCGTATTGCCCCAGGTGCGCATCGGATCGCCAGCCGCCCAGGCATCGGACATGAACAGCGTGATACCTGGAACAAGCGGTTCAAAGCGCTGGTTGGCCGGGAACTGACGCACGCGGCGGAACTGCGGCAGGTAGCCGTAGATGTCTGGGAACTTGCGCTGATCGTAATACCACGGCACGAGGAAGGATGCACCGGCCTGTTCCTGCGGCGAGGTGAAGAACACCGACTGATAACGCAGGCGGTCCTTCTGATCCTTGAAGTACTTCTCCTTGCCGGTACGCGCCGTGGTGTTCAGCTCGGTCCAGAAGAAGTCGTACGTGTAGGCCGGGCTGCCGTCGGGATTGATGTCGAAGTCGCGCACGGCGTACTGCGACATATCGTGACGACCCCAGCTCAGGGTCAGGTTGGCAATGCCTTCGTCGCCGGTCTTGATGTCCGGGAACGGATTGCCACCGATCCACGGACCACCCGTCGCCGTCTCCACAACGTTGCCGGTCGCGTCAAACGAAGCCTTGCCGGCATTCTTAAGCGTGGCCTCGAGATAAGAGTGCGGGAACATCTCGGTGATGTCCTTCGTCGGCGCGCGAATGCGGAACTTGCGGCCGAGCTCGCTGACCTGCTTGTAGAAGATCGGATCGAGCAGATGCTTCACGTACTGCACGTTGGCCGACGTGATTTCGTCGCCAACCTTGATCTTGCCCTTGGTGTTGACTTCAATCGACGTCAACTCATCGGGATAGGCCTTCGTCACTTCGCCGGTGGCGGCGATGGTGTCCCAGACCGGGGCGAGAACGCCGCCGCCAACGCCGGCGGCTACGTTCTGCATCATCTTTCTGCGGGAATAATCGAAATCGTACTTTCTGATGTGCATCGTGTTTCTCCTCCAAATGGATACCGCGCTAGACAGGCGAAGAACTCCCGACGCCCGGATAAGCGATACGACGATTCAACACAGGGCTTAGGGAGTCCCCATACTTAGGTACGGTCGCCGACTAAGATTAGGACGCATGATCGCAACGCAGCATTTTTCGATTGCATCTCGATGCAATGCTGCAGCGCAGTAATGGAGATGTGGAACGCAGCGACGTGCCGTCAGCGAACCAGCCGGACAGGGCAGCAGTTTCAAGTTGCATATTCGGACTCTCCTAACGCACCAGCACCGAAAATCAGTGCTTATCTCCTGCGATATTCACAACGACGTGGCAGTCTGTCGTTGCTGATCGCGTGCTGGCAGAAGGTTCGAATACCAGCGGCCAGTAAATTCAGCAGTTCGGCGTCATCGGAAGCGTCATGCTTCATCAGTACGTCGTTGCGCGATTATTTCAGCTTGTAATCGTATGGTGCCATATCTGTTTTGATTTGCAAGCACTGGCGCCGGAAAGTTGACGCCAATTACCTTAAGTCGGGATCGGTCAATCCAGCTTCCATTTCCGTGCGATTACGGCTGGGCGGAGAACGAGGCTTCGGTACAAGCCTTCAGTGCTTCGAGCGTGACGCCAGGCGCCATCTCAAGAAGCCTCACCCCGCCGCCTCGGCGATCGATCTCGAACACGGCGAGGTCGGTGATCAGGAGATCCACCACACCCTTGCCCGTGAGTGGCAGCGTGCACTGCTTCTTGAACTTGGTCTCGCCGCTTTTCTCACGGTGATCCATCACCACGACAACCCTTGGCACGCCGGCCACCAGATCCATCGCGCCACCCATGCCCTTGATCATCTTGCCGGGTACCATCCAGTTCGCGAGGTCGCCCTGTTCGTCCACCTGCATCCCGCCGAGGATCGAAAGCTGGATATGGCCGCCGCGAATCATCGCGAACGAGTCCGCGCTCGAGAAATAGCTGGTCTGCGGTAGCTCGGTGATGGTCTGCTTGCCGGCATTGATGAGGTCGGCGTCTTCCTCGCCCTCGAATGGAAACGGGCCCATGCCAAGCATGCCGTTCTCGCTCTGAAGGGTGACGGTCATGCCGTCCGGAATCATGTTTGCGACCAGCGTCGGGATACCGATGCCGAGGTTGACGTAATAGCCATCGCGCAGTTCCTGCGCAGCGCGTGCCGCCATCTGCTCACGGGTCCAGGCCATTACTTGTTCTCCCCTGCTTCAGCATTGCGCGGACGCGTGGTCCGACGCTCGATGTGCTTGACGTAATTCTTGCCGACAATCAGGCGCTGAACGTAGATGCCGGGTGTATGAATCTGGTTCGGATCCAGCTCGCCGGGCTGTACCAGTTCCTCGACTTCAGCGATCGTGATCCTGCCTGCAGTCGCAATCATCGGATTGAAGTTGCGAGCGGTCTTGCGATACACGAGGTTGCCTTCGGTATCCGCCTTCCAGGCCTTGACCATGGAGATGTCGGCGGTGAGTCCGGTCTCCATGACGTACCAGTCCATCGTTCCGTCCGCGTTCGGGAACTGCCGTGTTTCCTTGCCCTCGGCCACCTTGGTGCCATAGCCCGTCCGCGTATAGAAGGCCGGAATGCCGGCACCACCGGCACGAATACGTTCGGCCAGTGTGCCCTGCGGATTGAACTCGATTTCGATCTCGCCGCTCATGTACCGGCTTTCAAGAATCTTGTTTTCGCCGACATAGCTGGCCAGCACTTTCCGGATCTGGTTGTTGGCCAGCACCAGCCACATGCCATGGTTGTCGCAGCCGACATTGTTGCCGATCACGGTTAGGTTCTTCGCGCCCGAATCCCGCAGCGCGACGATCAGATTCTCGGGAATGCCGCTCAAGCCGAAACCTCCGGCCATGACCGTCATGCCGTCAAAGGTGATGCCGGCGAGGGCGCTTGCGGCGTCGGAGTACAGCTTTCTGTTGATGGTCATCTGGACCCTGGAATTTCCTGAAGATATGTTTGACTGTGTCAGGCCGCTGCGCGACGCGTAATGCGCTGGCTCGCATCCGCATACTCACCCTTCAGTCGCTGCAGAAGCTCGGCGACGCTGGGAATGTCACGGATTCCTCCAACGCCTTGCCCTGCAGACCAGATGTCACGCCACGCCTTGCTTTCACCGCTGAGCTCGGCATCCATGTCGATCGGGCCTTCATGGCTGTGCGTTGCGAGCTTGATGCCGTTTGCCTGAAGGCTCGGGATCATGAAGTTCGCGTTTACGCCCGAGATCTTGGCCGTGTAGACGATATCCGAGGCCGTGCTGCTCACCAGCATGTCCTTGTAGCCCGCCACCGCTGCGCATTCCTGCGTGGCGATGAACCGTGTTCCGACGCTGACCAGATCCGCGCCCGCCGCAATCGCAGCTGCGACATGGCCACCTGTCGTGATCGCGCCGGCAAGAATCAGCGTGCGGTCCGTCATCGCCCGCAATTCTTGTAGGAATGCGAATGGATTCAGGGTCCCGGCATGTCCGCCAGCGCCGCCGCAGACGGCAATGATGCCGTCGACGCCGGCACCGATAGCCTTTTCGGCCTGTCTGATCGAGATCACATCGTGAAATACCTTGCCGCCATAAGCGTGCACGGCATCAACCACTTCGCGTGCAGCGCCCAGCGAAGTGATCACGATCGGCACCTTGTGGCGCACGGTCACGTCGAGATCGGCCGCAAGGCGCGTATTGGTCTTGTGCACGATCAGATTCACGGCATGCGGGCCGACCGCCGTCACGCTTGGCTCGGCAAGCGCTGCCTCGATACGATTCAGCCAATCCTCGTAGCCGGCAGTGCTTCGCTGGTTCAGTGCGGGGAACGCACCGACGATGCCACCACGGCAGGCCGCAATCACCAGCTCCGGGCCGGACGCCAGAAACATCGGTGCCGCGATCACCGGCAGCGAAAGACGCCCTGTCATTGTGTCAAAACTCATTGCTTACTCCGGATATTGAACGCCGCGAACTTGCAGCCCGCCGGCCACTGCGCTCTGGAACAAGACCGCGATGACCGTGGACTCGTCGGTATGATCGATGATCAACTGGCGGCTTTGGCAGCACGCAGACTTTCCAGGTACGACGTGGGCCACATGAATTCAACCCAGCCGACGCCGGGCTTGCCGTCGATCTCGCAACGCATCGCACCTTCATTCAGCGTGGTGTGCGGGCCCGGCAGCAGCGGAAAGTGGGCAAAGAAACTGCCCGCGACTCTCGTGCTGCGGCCCGCAGTGTCATTGACGATCACATCGATGCCGGTCTGACGGTACTGCCCGTCGGTTTCGAAATCGATGTCGACCGACATGACCTCGGCCATGCGGCCATCGCGGAAAACGTAACCGCGCAGATCGGTACGGCCGCGCGCTTCGATCTTCCAGAAATGCACGCAGATCTCGGGCCCGGCTTGCGCATGCAACCACTTCCAGTGCTGTGGCGCTTCCCAGTCGCGCGTGCCCCAGGAATGGTCGCGCGCACCCGTCGTGTCGATGGCAAAGCTCCGGCCATCGACGCGCAGCTCTCCGCGGATCCGGCCCGCCTGTTCGAGCCGGTTGGTCGCCGCATAGTCCGGGCAGCCCTGCGGATGAAAGCCGTAGGCGTAGGCCGGATGCGCAGCCTCGAATTGCAGATCGATGCTGGTACGCGCACCCTTGACGTGCAGCTCGGCCGTCTTCAACGCAAGGTCGTGCTTGATCTGCACGCTGCCGACGGTCCAGTCGTCGAAGTTGTCCGTCGCCTTCATCTCGACGCCGTCGACTGCCTCCACGATCGGCACATCGCCTATGCCCGGACCGTACACCACGAACATGGAACCCGCCCGGTGCTCGTTGTTGACCCAGGTGTACGAGAACACACCGAGACCATGCTCGGGCAGGGAGATCACGAAGGGCACGGATTCGCGTTCGAGCGGGCCTGCGTTCAGCTTGTGGCGGCCATCGTTGATCGGGTCCAGCGTAGGAATCGGGCGATTCGGGATGAGTTCTGGTTTCATGTTTTCCTCCTGATGTCGCATGGTTCGGACGAGCGGCCGGCCCGGATGCACCGGGCACGGCGACAAGCGCTCGTCTCACACTTCATTCTTTTCAAGCAGCGATTCGATGCTCGGCACTGCCGCTGGATCGGGCTCCCAGTTCTGGCTCAGCAACCACGCGCGATCGCGCAGCAACTGTGCGGCGGACATTGCGAGGACGGTTCTCTGAACGCGATCCTGCGTGGCTTCATCCGCCTCTCGAAACACGGCGCTGATCACCTCGCCGCTCGCCGCACGAAGCTCACGAACGGCATTGAGAACCTTGGCTGGTCCCGCCTGAGCGCGGCCCAGCACATCCGCTGCGGCAGCAGTTTTCTCGGCAAGCGCTGCGCACTGAGTCGCGACGCTTCCCGCATTCGCGGACTGCTGCTGAAGTTCGGCCGAGAACGCGATCAATCGCTCCAGTTCGTCGCAGTCGAAACGGAACTGCAGGGGCAGCTGCTTGCTCATCAGGGCCAGCGTGCCGATGACGAGGCGCGCCTGCTCCTGGGCCAGCTTGTTGGCCGGATCGATCGCCGGCAGCACGACATCCATCAGAGCCTTGATCATGCTTTGAATCTGCAGGTCGGGACGCATCTGCATGTCAGTTCCCCTTCTCGATCAGGCCGCGCATTTCGTCGAGCAGCATCGCGTTGATACCCATGAGCCAGGTCACGAGCACATCCTGATGCGTCTTGCCGCCGCAGGCGATGCGATAACCGGTGCCGAGCAGCAACACTGCCATCATGTAGGCGTTGTAGACCTTGTACCAATGCACGCTGGCCGCATTCACCGTCAGTCCCGACGCTTTTTCGTATGCCTCGAAGAACGCGCTCTCGGGCATCAGGCCGCAGACCAGAAAGGTCTTTCCTTGTTCATCGAAATGCCCAAAAGCCTGGCTCGTGGTCCAGGCGAGATCTTGATGCCGGTCGCCAATGCGGCCCAGTTCCCAGTCCAGCCAAGCAGAAATGCGTGAATCCTTTTCCGTGAACAGGAAATTTCCGACGCGGTAATCGGCATGCACGATCACCGGCTTGTCGAGTACGGGACGATGGCGCCGCAGCCAGCCGGCGCAGAGACGCAGCAGGGGCACGTCCTCATCGCCATCCTCTTCCCAGACGCGTTCCCACCAGTTGACGCCCCAGTCCGCGCACTGCGTGCCGAGCGCTGGAACATCGAAGGCTTCAAGACCGGCACTGCCGATGTCGCGTGTATGAATGCTGGCGAGGTGCTGCACGAACTGCGGCGCAAGCTTCGCGCGTAGCGCAGGCGGCAAATGCGTCCCGAGCCCCGAGACGCCGCTGCTGGAATCGGAAGGCTTGGTCACGCCCTCGGCGAAGCCATAGACCAGCGCCGGATACGGGAGATGCTCGCCATCGGCATCGCACCAGAAAACCGGAGGTACCGGCACGATGCCTTCGAAGGCCTTGATGAGCTGGAATTCGCGAAGACGGCTGGTTTCGACGATCGATTCCGAAGGCTCCATGCGCAGCACCATCGGCGTCTTCTCGGGGCCGGCGCCAGGCCGGTTCCAGTCCAGCGTGAAGGCCATCTGCAGCTTCGATGCGCCACCCGAAAGCCAGCGCGCTTCGAGGACCCTGAAGCCCTCACCGATGTTGGCGCGGATCAGCGATTCAACACCCTGTAC
>Ga0194135_10000765_pt1 | contig 18756 bp, 11 predicted proteins | sample LitLau_LLRF_2013_FD_134024 | JGI IMG/M metagenome (GOLD analysis project Ga0194135, IMG submission 134024) | Freshwater sediment microbial communities in response to fracking from North America - Little Laurel Run_MetaG_LLRF_2013 (version 2) | ecosystem: Environmental > Aquatic > Freshwater >...
GCAAAATCTGAAGCACATAAAACACTTTTTAATGTAGGCAAACATTAACTATTAGGCGACTTGGAAAATATGAATCATTTGGTTCAGATTGGAAACTGTGTCTCCCCGACTCTATTCTGGAAGGCTATTATTTGGCAAGGTTGACATTTTGTCGTTTCCTTAAACGTTGCTTTTCTGTGTTTGAATTTTAAGTGCGCGAAAGAAGTGGTATGCTGGGGCTAGATGGGACATAATTTCACCGGAGAAAGCGGGGGCCAGGGCTAGTGAAAATTTGGGGATTTGGGGATTGCTCAGAAGCCTCCAAGTGAGCCAACCTGTAGTCTACTCGTTGTTATACGCATGAATTTACTAAACCCTGGGAATTGTTTCCCAGAAGGTTTAGCTGGCTTAATGGGAGCAGTCCATCCCAAAAGCATCCCAAACAGAATTGATCTGCAACATATTATCAATAAGTCATCTCGAGTATCAATCCTCCTGGCTGGTATCTTGTAATTTTAATTACGCTAATACGCGTGATGAATGAATCAATTGCCTAGTGAAACTAGTAAATTGGAGGCTGGGTGTTACGAGGAAATCAATATTAACATAATAGTGCACACACAGTCCTGTATATTAGGTCCAATAAATATCTGTGTAATTAATCCTCGGGATACATTCTGCATCCCAGCGCCGGCATCGAGACGACCTCATGCCTTATCGACGTCCTACCTCAATAATGTCTTTCTTAACGCTTGGAAAAGTTAGAAAAACAGGTTATGAAGGACGCAAGAGGGTAGATAGGCAGAAGAATCACCTGCATACCACACCCTTTCTATTTCAACATCTTTTGAAAAAGGCACAACTAGCTTATTTGTATTAGCTATGCTTTTTATGAACACAGAATGAAGGTGGTCATTTCTATATGTACTTACGTGCATAATGTTAGCTTTTATTGGTAATCGGATGTTTGAGCTCAATCTGAATGAGAGTAAATCCATTTTATCTCGACATTTAACCTTTAGCTTATCTCTTTCTGTTAGCAAACAAAGATTTTGTTGTAAGCATGAACAAAGTACAATATAGGGAAGAAACTCATTAAGGGTGTGCTGGTGAATAAATATTTACACAGCATGAAACTTATTGCCGAAAGGTGACAATATACATAGTGATTTCACACGGCTCCTCACTACCACTAGTCGATCATGTGTAAAATGAATCAGTAGTCTTTGAGTGAGTATGCATTTGACCATAATATTTCGAATCACTGAAGACTCAAAAGTTAAAAATGAGAGGACGTGACAGGTTGTTTGGAGCACATTCTATTCATTCTTACAAGACGCATCAAGCGGCCAAGACGGGCAATATTTGTGAATTGAAACGGTTATTCCAATCAACCGATGAGAATCCTCTACTTCAAGATTACAACAAGAAGACTCCTCTCCATTATGCAGTTAATTTTGGTACGACAATTTCAAAACAATCAGACAAAATGACAAATTTAATTCATTACTTTCAATGACCGCAGGAAATCCAAAAATAGCTCACAAGATGGTTTTGATAATTCTTAATAGCAAGTATTTAACGGATAAATTAGAAGAAAACGAAGACGACAATACATGTCAAGTCTTAATTAACATGCACGATGAAAATGGAGAGACAGCATTACATCTGGCAGCTAAAAATGCGAACAGAAGAGCTGTAGAAGAACTAATTACTTATGGAGCTGACGTTAATCTTAAGTACGATTTAATTGATCTCTCAATAGAGAAATCAACTCAATGTTATCTCTCTATTTTTCTCTAGATGTAATGACAAGATTGAAGCGATTGAGCTTGTGTATTCAATAGCTCCACAAGCCATGCTAAGTATATTTGACACCGCGATCTCCAGTAGCAAATGTTTAGAGTTGCAAGAAGACCATTTTGAAGTGGAGATAGATTTTACGTAAGAATTGTGCCTGAGACTTTTATGAGCTCCATAATCAAGTGTATATCGCGCTTTGAACTTGGTTTTAGGTCTATCACAGGACAGCCAATGGATGGGGATTCAACTTTATTCATGGAAATGAAGCTTTTGAAGTACGCGTTGAGAAGTTCGCCTTCCAAGTACAAAGAACTTATAGTTCATCCTCTAGTTCAGTTGTTCCTTCATTATAAATGGGAGAAAATCCGATTCTTATTTTGGGGATCTATTTTATTCCATGTAAGACATACCTGATTGCCTTTTGTGCTAAATTGCTTTCTTCAGAAATACTACGCTACAGAAGATGAGTTTTCCGTTCTCCTTCACTTTCCCTGTAGATTGCATGGCTCCTTGTCTACACTCACTTTTCTCTGAATCTGTACCTTGAAAAATGTCCGTACATTATTCCGAAGAAATCTGATGAAACTGAGACTGACGACAGAGAAAAAGATCTTTCTTCGAAATCATTACCAGGTTCTATATATACGATTTTGCGTCTAAATTACTTTTGCTTTTGATTTCTAATAAGAGAGCTTGATGAAGACCAATTTATAAAGCTATTTTGTATGGTTAATTTGGTATATAGATATTCCGTGTCCTATTGGAGCTGTTGATATTCCTCTGGCGTGGTTACTCACATCTGCTTCTCTCCTTACACTTTCGAAAGAAGTGTACGAATTTTGGAACTCTCCCACATGTATGTTTTATTTCAAACAACTGGAAAACATAGGGCAGCTTTTAGTAATTGGTTCAGCATTGTTGAACTCTTGGCCAGTACTTGAATATGGACTACTGCAGGTTCAGGTAAGATCTACGATCAAAGTCATCCTGATTAGGCCCTGGAGCTACCAAGTTGCAGCAGTAAGTTTTAGAATAATATTTACAATGAAATGGAACTAAAGGCTGAGCTGATTGATGAATATATGCGTTGTGGTTGCAGTACGGAGTATTTTTAGCATGGGCTCTTATTCTTCTGCAAATTGGAAAAATTCCCCAGTTAGGCACCTACGTGGAAATTCTTGTTAAGGTCAGTCAGTGTTTTTGTTTAAGATGCCAAAAGGACATTTGGTTTATTATTAAAATTTTTCAGAATAAATATATTCATTGTTTGGGTCTATAAAAGGTTCTGAAGAGCTTTGTCCTGTTCATAGTAACTTTCATATCGTTACTGACAGCCTTTGCACTTTCCTTCAGTATCTTAATGCCAGAGGTAAGTTCACAAAACAATCTCGATGTTTAAAGTAACCAGAGCTTCAAACACGGAATGATTCCACCTTATGTAATAAACCGTTTGTTCTCTGGTGTATTTCACAGAATCAAACTTTTAGATCGATTCCGACAGCTCTCTCCAAAGTTTTAGTGATGATGACAGGAGAGTTAAACTACGACGAAATTTTTTATAGCGAGGAAGAGACATCTCTGCCATTTTATTTCTCCGGTCAATTGTTCTTTGCTACTTTTGTCATAATGGTGACAATCATTCTATTCAATCTTCTGATTGGTTTCACTGTCTCGGATATTCAGGTATAACAATATTCAAGCTCATATGCTTTTCACCTAAAATATTATTTCGATTTGTTACAAACTTTTCTTTGTTCATTAAGGGTCTGCAAGCAACAGCAACTATTTCCAGATTGCGCAATCAATTAGAACAAATTCATTTGATGGAGGCGTTTCTTTATTCTAAAGGTGTTGGCTGGTTGATGACGCTGTTTAGGATGAATAAGGAGAGATGGTTGCGAAGATTCATGATAGGCTCTGTAGTGAGCCAGGATGACGTAGAGGATCTCGGGTAAATATTTCTCTATTTGTTTATCATTTACATGGATGAATCAACAGACTATGTAATTGAGTAAAAGATTCCTTCAGAGCTTCTGATGACCCAGAATTCTCGGCTATTCTAACTAAACGGGCGAAAGACATACCGAAAGATTTACAGTCTAAAGTGAAGGAATTGGCAATCAAGAATCTGGAAGGGTCCCTTGAGCTAGAGGAAACTAACCAAGAGAAAGCCAAGTCGAGCAATGCTCCCTTAAGCGATGAAGAATTAAGAAGAATCATTCAGATTGCTGTGCAAGAAGCTTTAGCCTCAACGTGTGTTAATAACCAAGATGCACTTTGAGAATCTAAACAGATTAGTACTTTCTTTTTATATAGGAGGTTAACTGTCTTCAAATTATAACTCTCGCACAAAAGCTCGATAAAGGTGCATGTAAACAGGAATATCATCTCGAGTGACTAATTTCCATTCAGGCTGACGGAAACTGTAATCAAACTTTTTTTGCTAACATTGACGCGTGTTTATTATTATCGTTGAGAAAATAAAGTTGCTAGCGAAAATGCATAAAACGCATTCGTCAGCAAAGCTCAACATTTTTAAACGACTAAAAGAAAATGCAAATCTAACTATACACCTTTAACAAAATTACTGCGCATCAATGTTGGCTATCGCTGCTAGTTTAATGGAAACAAGTCATCATAATACAAATACATTCTACCATTTAGTGTTGACTTTGAATGATACGGAAAACCGATATTCTCAGGGACTAGAACGATAATAAAATTATTTCACTTTCATGAGATCCGATTTGAGCTGTTCTTTCTTGGAAATGTATATTTATTTTAAAGTAAATATTTATTTTGAATGAACACAAATATGAAAATAGCTTATGGTTTATACACACTTTAAGTACACAGAATTTTAGTTACTCGTCATTGTCAACTTTAATCAACTAGTCTGGTATAGCTGTATTGTATATTTCTACGAACTACTACGAATCCTAGTACACAGTTGGATTGCATCCTTATCTGTATTTGTATACTCGTGAAGGATGTGAGATTTTCGAGGATTTGGCTTTGACTACATAATAGTACTACATAATGCTTCTTGTCATAAAGTCTATTTAGCATAGCTTAAAAAAGATTTCTGAGAGAAAATTTTCCAAAGAGACAAACGGAAAATAAAAGTATGTGTATATAGATAGGTAAGCTACTGTGCATCACGAAAGCAAGTCTCTTACTGACTAGACTGACTACTACATACTCGCAGGAAGGAAGTAAAAACTTAAATATGCATGTGGAATGCTTTTCTGGTAGTCTCTTCCACATACATCCACCACGTCCCTTGAAGAAAAACACAACTCAGTAGCTAACTCCAGAAAGTAGCAGTAGTATTTTTGCTTTCTCCGAATAAAAACGGCGATATCAGAATTCTGTGCTCAGTATTGGTTGGTGAAGAGAGATGTGAAGAAAGCAGGAGGATCCAGCCTCATGTATTTTTTGCTTTTTAGTTTTGTGAGCTAAGCTACTGTGAAGAATGCACAACTAGCTATTCTCGAATGAAGAATGATTCCAGAGTATTCTCACTCTCATAACCAGCAAGCCGAGTGTATAAGCAGCATAGTACATACATTTTGGATCGTACTCAAATATGCCTTTTTTGCTATTTTCGTGTTGCTGCATGGGTACTGAGGACGGACGGAGAAAGCTTAGCATAACTTCTGACATTGCTTCTTGCTACACATGCAATGCTTATATATACATAGAATATTTTATTAAAACACCGTATAGAATGAAGCCAGTTGATGTTGTTGAGTTCTACTTCTTGAGTATATATATGCCCTGAGAAGAACTAAGGATGATAACCAAGAAACAGAGTAGTTGGAGTTTAAAGATAAATAATGCGATTATTATGTGACACTTTTTCTGCGAGAGGACAGAAGAACAGCCAAGGTTGAGGAAAGAGTAGAACTATTGCATCATCATGTGCTCTGAGGAAAAAGGTCCGTGTGGAATAGGTTGCGGACCAAGGCAATCTACACTTTCTCCGTTTTGTCTTCATCTTTATTCATTTCAGAAATTGGTGAGAAATGGACTCTCTCACAAACCCGAACACGGGGCTGGAACGAAAGAAAAGGAGAGTGAGAGAATTTAGCTTATGGTCGTAATTTTATTGAGGAGAGTATACGGACAAATTGCTTTCAAAATAATAAAATGCTCTTCGTACCTCAGGGAGTGTGAGGGTTCTATATAGACGCTCTACATGATAAAGGTTACCTCGTGATGATGGTGAAAGATATATAGTAAGGTAGTACGCAAAGAAGTAGTTTTTGAGAAAAGGAAATAAGGTACATTTTTGCATTGATTTCTTTGCTTTTGTAGTATTAGCAGGTTGTGAAGAGTTTGTGTAGCAGTTACGAGAAAGTAAAGGAAAAGGTGGACTGGAAGTGAACGAGAGATGAATAATCGAATACTCTCTCTCGGAGTCAGGATAGCTTCTCGATATGACAAGTAAATTGATGGAGTGTGTCAGTATGGCTCAGAAAATGGGTTATGTCTGCATATACACAGTACAAGCACGCAGCTTACACTTGAATATATGGCACATTTACATTTCTTTCAAAATTAATAATAACGCCTGCCGTTGTCTCCTTGATTTCAAAAATGCTTGTATTTAGATTCGAAAATTAATCGCGAAAGCTTTTAGCCAAATTACAAAAAATATTGTGACTCTGTTCCTCCTTGTAAATATATGGTTGCTCAAATTTTTAATAACTAAACCATATGAAAGAAAATCCTAACAATGAATGATTCTCCTTCAAACACAAGTTATTTGTGTTGAAGTCTCGGATAATTTATATAGTCTGTTTGCAATATAGTTTTAATTCATTTAGCAATATAGAATTAAAACGAGCACAGAGGTATAAAAATAATATTTGATTTTCGAGTGTTTGCATCCTGTGTTCTTATCACTTTTATCATCACTGTGTTTCACAGTGTACGTGTACATGTCCTATTGTTCAACTTGCGGATTGTAATATTTGGGAATGAGTTTTCTTATTCGCTTTTGATCAGTGGTAAAAGGCTGGTGCTTAATAATGAATTAATGATCATATCTGTGTCAGATAAATACAACATATATATGTTAAAATATGTTGCATATTACATCTGTAAAGATGAGAGAAAATGACACAACATCGGTATTACGACAATATTTCATTAAGTATTTGAAGTGTAAGGTTGTATAAGCTATTACGTGGATTCGAATGAATGATAACGGGAAATATGGTTTATTGTCTGTATGGATATGGAATGACTCATGAGTCATAGTTAGTATAAACTTTGAATTTCCTGAATGTCAAAATAAGTTGAAAACAAAGTACTTGTACCGTTTGTGCCATCGATCATTATCAGTATAAATTGGTGCACTGCTTATACTTAAATCTAGTTCTTGATAAGACGCACAGGTCATCAGATCCTCTAAGAAATAACAATAAGACTGCTTATACTTCATCTTACAATGAAAGGAATTGTCGGAACAAGCGTAGTGATCTTGGTCATCGCTGTTAGCAGGCTAGCTGAATCCAACATCGTTATCGAGTCTCCAAAAGAAACAGATTGGGGGGTTTGGGGCAGTAAGAAATTATTTGTTAGAATCAATTGCACCTCTTTGGAATCAATTTACATTATTCATTTTGTCAATATAGGTTGGCATAGGTGTTCTTTCGGAAGATATGCACAAGCAGTACAGTTGAAGACTGAACCCTACCAAGGACTATTCGAAGATGACACTGCAGCAAATGCGATTAGACTGTATTGTGGAGATCCTTCAAATATCACAACATCTTACATAACAAGCACAGAAGCTGACTGGGGGGCTTGGGGTAAAGTGTTCTCGTGCAGAAGCGACGGCAGACCTTTGCCGCCTGATGGATATGTCACGGGATTCCAACTCCGGGTGGAAGGTCCTACTGCAGGGGATGACTCTGCAACTAATAACATCCGAGTCTTTTGTTCATATCCCAATGGAGTAGCGGAACAAACTTTGGAAGCCGATGGTCTCACGTATGGCTCGTGGACAGATGCAAGACGATGCAATTCGAATCAGGCAGTTTGTGCAATCAGAACACAAGTAGAGCCTTATCAAGGCGATGGGGATGATACGGCGCTGAACAATGTACAGCTTGAATGTTGTGATAGGTAAAATGCGTTGAGAATGGGATCAAAGATAGAGACAAACACGATGCAATGTACATTTTTCTCTTTCGTTTATTTGTGATTTACCGGAGCTTAAGTTTTAATTAATAGCTGCATAAATTAATGAATCGGATGGAAATAAAGTAAATAGTAAAAAAGAGTCGTTTTATAAGTTGAAATTTGAAATTGAAAATGTCAACATCTATAATAATCTATATATGACCAGTAGACCGTCCATCCGTTATTTTTACCATTGTTTGAGGTATTCGTATGATGCAAGACAGAATCTAAGGAAAGGAAAGTTTGTGCGTCTCGGAATCCATCTACTACACAACTTGGAAACTGATACCCGAATTTACTCAGAAACACTATGACAGGGCGGCGTACAATGCAACATTACATAATGTGAACAAACAATTGAATACTCATCGTAATCATTAATGGGTCATGAATGTATAAATGATATAAACGTGTGCCATTCAAGAAATCCCAAAGAATTAAGGTGACATGTAATTAAAGTTTGTTTAACTTTCATTGTACCTGTGAGCATCAAAGTTTACTGAACTCTCACCTGCAGGTTACCCGTCCATTTAAACTTGTCTTTGTCTACCAGAAACTCGTAGTAATAAACTATTGTGAATAATATATGAATCATTGGAGTGATCTCTGGGTTATTAGTGTGCCCCATGCCAGTAGTCACGAGTATTGTTGATGCTGCATGAGCAGAGAACAGGTAGATATGCCAATTTTTAACGTTTCCCATTTGCTATTATAGTTTCATTCGCACACGAGTACGTTCACTGCTGCTAATTTTTTTGCGTTAGCCATAACGTTCAACATCATCACACTGACATACTGATACATGCAGCACGCGAGCTAGCGTAGTATACGATTAATAGATCGTCAAATAAAGCAGTATCTTAGGCTGCCTACAACTACAACTACAACTACTACAAGCCATCTTCCACTTTTAGTCTGTCAACTACTTCTTTACGTCACGCAGTCTCTCAGATGTTTAAAAGAGATATTATGATATTGCAAAACCAAGAAATGGGATCCGGCTAAGAAGACAAGACCACAGATAACTAGCTTTGTGTTATGTGACTGCAATGTAATTATAAATTCGAAACTAGGACAGCAGTCGTTGACTTATCCGGCTTCCTGGAGGACATAGATGCATCGCGCATCCTTACATTGAAAGCACTTCCGCTCAAAATGTATATTCAACCTTGAACTTTCTTGAAAAACCGGTCCCTTTCAGGATTTGAATAATCAAATATATCTCGCATAATCTATAGCTTTATGATCGATCAGTGTTGTATTTCATTCATACATTCATCTTGTATATATTTCTCAATTCCTGTATAGTAAAATTAACATCTCGCCAATAGAAATTACAGACCAAGTGACTGACTGCTTCTCAGCTTAGGCTTTATCGAATTCGATTTCACATTAAGTTGTAAGTGGGGGTTAATATCTTAGTGATTTTGATTAACGCAATAAATAAATCCTACTCAGATACTGGCTACTGTTTAACCCATCTTGAACTGATCTTGTAAGGGGAAGGATGAGTCACCACTTTTAGTTGATGTGAAACCATCAGACTTGTACTCAAGTAAAAATCACTCATGGCAAACTTCATGAGAGGAGAGCTATAACCACTTGTTAGTACTGTTGACTGCCCTTTTTACCATTCCCTCAGACTTGCAGAAATCCCCATCATTGCATATTATGCATCTTTGTCTCTTTGTAGTATATATACGTGTACAGATATTATTCATACATAGTTTGTATTCATATGCTACGGGATAAAGAATGCAGTATACACTACACACGATGAGAATGTTGCTGCTTAATAAAGTACACGTCTTCCTACAAACTATTTACTACTACAGTAATAATACTATTATGCCATTAACGCAATGATTCACATTGCTTGCAATTCCATATCTGTCTTGAGAATCAAACGAAACTCTAGGAATACGTGTGTACGTTGGAGTGGGATCATTGTTTTGAATTTGCGAATATACGACAGGGGAAGTTGGCCAATTGAAAGCGTTACGCCGGTAGGTGTTAAGGAAGGTCGTTTGTGTGAGTTTTGACTGAAGGAGCAAACGGTATTGCTACTGGAGTCAGGCATCAGGAGGCTTCATGAAACTAATTTGCTCCTCTATCCCATTCATAATGCATTTGAAAGACAAACGTCCGTATTCTTCATTAGAAGAAAGGTATATAAAGGACAGTAAATATCCCCTAACCTATCAGTTCCTCGTGAACCTTCAACTTGATACAACATCGCAATCTCATCTAATAATCGAAGACATTAAAACACCACACGCCAAAGATGTCATCATCCCGATCAACTTGGGGAGCCAGTTCGAGAACTGTTCCCGGTTCCGAAGACGATTGCTCGAAAACCAACACTTATTCCAGGAGAAATGAAAAGTCTCATTTGGACAAATATTCAGATTCAGTTTACGATTTTACCAAGTTTATTGCCAAAGCTAATAAGCAGTCACAATGTTCCAGATGCAACAATACTAATAATCCCTGTTCTTCTTGTGGCAGGAGAAACTAGCCCTCGTAAGCGATAGCCTAGTGGGAATGTGAATCTTTCTAGTTAAAAGTATCTGCGGACCTCAATTTTATAACAAGTTCTCCATTTTACAGCTCCTGACAATGGGAACGATGGAACACGGGAGATCAGGAGACATTGAGATAACCGATAATTGATCCATCTTCTTTCTTTGTACCACTACTGCCCATTAGCTATATCACTGGATGAAAGTGACTCAGCCTTCATTCACAAACTCGTCGTAGTCTCTCTTCACAAGTTGAAGTCTTTTTACTTGCTGCAACTCTGGTCCGGTCCGGTGCTGACACTGCTGACTTCTTTAGTCTATAGACATAAGAAAACTTTCTTCGCGTGCTCTCAGCTTTATACTTATTTTGTCAAGATTTTTGTAAATATTCTTCACGCAAATATTTTAGCAAAATCGTTTAATGTGTTTTATATACTGTTCATAAACTGAGCTTTAAGTAAGTAATAATAATATATATAATTATTTTGTATAATACCGCATACGTAGCAGGTTGCATTGTGCAACTTTTGTAAATGTAAGTACTGTGTACCTAATTGTAAGTGAAGTTTAACCAGGAATTTTTGAAATATTTTTACCATTTAACTTCATGATAAATAAATCTTTGATAAAAAAAACTTGTCTTACTTTTATCTCTAAACTGCATGCATTACTGCATATAAGTTTTTCAGAGTAAAATCTCCAAGTTCATGAATGGAAAGATTAGTCATCCGGTTATTCATGAAAATTGTTTAGAGCAACAAGCCATTCCAGTATGCATATCAATTGGACGATGACTCTTTATACATATAAATAAAATCTGCGTTCTACAATAAATATGAATACTGATATAGTTCACATACAAAGTTCACATGATCCAACTGATAAATAAGAGACATAATACCGAGTAGAAGGAAAATGTGATGCTAATTTTAATTATTTAATTCCAATTACTTTATTCATGTGACTTAAATTATTACTCAGAGGTTTTTGCTACAAAAGGGTAATCGATAGGATGTAAAATTAACTCCGATCCACATCGGCTTCCAGCTTTGTATACTTCATTTTTGTGAACAGTAATTTGACAATCACAAGGCAGGGTTAGTTCGACAATTCCTGACGATGGAACTTCCAGTACCTCTTCCTTTTGGTAGAGTGGACACTCGACCTTTATTTCTCTTTTAAGTGGGTCACCAACTACTAGGAACCTGTCGCTAGATATGTGTCTTATCATCGGATATCTGAATAGTTTACTGGGATAGCAACTCCACCCACAAACTTCGTCTTCATCTGAACCGTCTATGATCGCTTGTGCACAAGATTTTCTGACAGGCCAGGTTGACCTGTACGATGGATTCACTTTACACAGAGATTGACTCGCAGAGCTGCCGATGCAGTCCAATTCTGCGATAGGCACAGCCATTTGGGTGCGTGAGTCTGAGTCATCATCGTCATCATTCCCACTCTTGCTTAACAATAAAATCTCTTCATTCTTCAGTGCATCCATGAAGCACAGAGATGAGTCCATATTTTCTCGTGTAGGAACAGGAAACATTGTTACTTTCCTAACTGATTTCTTAACGCTAGACAAAGGAATAAGGAGAGTAACGATCAGTGAATCATCTGTAAATGCACAATCTGCCAATTCGAATTCATTTCGGTAGTATGCAGAGATTTTATCTGTAGGAAAGAATAATGAATAGCCATTAGGAGTTGCAAAATTGTCGGAAATATTCTGAATATTTTGTGTGAGGCTTGAGGGGGCAATGAGAGACCGTGGAATTCTTCTTGATCTACAGTCTTGCAGGGCATCTTTCCACCTTTGGGCTTCTGTGTAGTAATGAAAGAGACCGGAAGAGTAAAAATTGTACCGCGCGTTTAAGTACATTGCGTCATTAGTCCGATTGATTGGAGTTTGGAGATTGTAATACTCGTCAAAGAACTTCTCTCGCATTGTTCGATAAGGCTGGTCAATATTGTCAGCCACATATTCTGTACTTATTGGCAGTCTTACAGTCCTGTTATTTTGGCAGTTGGTTTGGATCTCAGTGTAAAAGGATTCTCGTACAGAGGGACTGAGATACTGACCTTCAAAGTAACCTGTCATGCTATCGCACAAATCCAGATCTCTTGGAATTATCCCAGAGTTATCTTGAATCCTGAGGGAGGATACGAAAATGTCTTTCTGAAGCTCATCTCTGACCTGAGTCAACCAGTACCAGAGGACAGGGCAAGAGTATCCATCAGTTTCATAGTCGTCTCCGGTGCAAGTATAACCGATTAAGTTGATAGGGTCAGACCAATTGGGGGTTTTAAACTCATAAATTAAAGGAACAACAGTTTCATACAGAGATTCTTTAACAGAATGAGAGGTTGGAGATTCAACAAAATAATATGGTTTCCCCGAGGAAGTCCTCCGTACAAGAGGTTCTTGGGAACGAGAGAAAACTACGGCGATTAGGTCGGTGCTAATGACACACACCAAAAGTATTGTGGCTAGTTTTAGCAGGGTCATAGTTCAGAGTGCAGAAAATTTCTAGTGGACTGGATGAAATGTTAACGGAATTTCAAAAATTGGGTCAAAGCTTGCGATAAGATAATCAACTCAAGCAGAGTTTGAGATTAGAAATTTACTGAAAGTGAGCATGGGCTTAAATAGGGTTATTTTACCATGCGACCTTTCAGCCAAGATCAATCCTTTATGTTTTATGAAGCAGGTGTGAATTATACAACAATTCTTTGATATATGAGATACGACCAATAACCAAGCCATCGGGATGAATTTAAATTTAAATAGGTTTACATTCATCACACACATTTTTGAACTGTAACATCAGGGCTTTCTTTTTACTTTATTTAAATCAGAGTAACATTCGAGTAATATTTCCGCGATTAAAATTCTTAGACCCACGAAATCCAGATATTTATGTTAAGCTCCAAGACATGTGTGTATTTACAATAGATAGAGTATATATAGAGTTCTTATTAATTACAATTCAATGTCAGGATGAATGCAAGGATATGTAATATATATTATGACAAGATCAGTGTGTCGCTCAGGCTCGGTAGCCCGGAGGTTTTGTATAAAACTTGATACAAAAAGATTCAATTGAAGACGGTTTGATGTGAAGTTATGTTCACAAATTACAGATTGCTCTACTACAAAAGCGTACTAATCATGAACGGTCTATGAAGCCTTGCACACATAAAAGTGAAAAGTGATGAAGGCACTAAATGGAAATTCCCTGACTGTGGTTTACTATACTGTAGTGTTGGCTATATATATATGCTATAGCTATAAATCAAGACACTGGGGGCATTTTACAATTCGACAGTAATTATATCGGTTGTGCATCGGAGTTTAGTTTCACATAATGGTACCGAACTTTGGGATGAAAACTGAAAAATGACACTAATAATAACACTTGCATACTTTGAGGTTGGTTCTTGAATGCTCATTGCTCATGTTCATTCAATGCTGTAGGAATTGTAGGATATTCATGGACCCATGTCCGATGCTGGGAACATCGAAGAACTCACCTGAATTACTTGTATTATTATTATATAATGACAACCACTCCTTAATTCCTTCAATATACTTATTGGACAAGGGATATAACCTGTACATTTTCGTGAGTCTATCTCAGGGATAGAGTTCATGTGTTTTGATAATTATTTAAGCGATTTAAACTCAGCTGGATGAAGTAAAAAACTCATCATGTGAGATTAGAGATCATGAAGATCGGGTGGAGGTTGGAAGGGTGGCTGAAGTTACTTAAATGTTGAAATGCATAGAGGATCACTCTGAAGAGAGTTTATACACACAAACCCCTTGCGAATCTGTGGATACAGTTGCCAAATCAAACTTACCTATCACTATTATTAACTGCTTGTATGCAAACAAATGCAACACACACACTTATAACCTCATAAGATTAAAAAGAGGATATATATTAAGTATTGTGCCTGCCTGTATAAATATACTAACAGTATGCATGGAATAAAGAAGAACATCATGGAATGAAATGACTGAATTACTAGTTAGTTTACACCACCAATTCGACGTGTATGCATGTACGTATAGTTTATAATATTAATTTTAGTCTATATTTTAGATATCCTATAATTTTTACAAGACTGTCCAAAATTTTTCTTCTGAGCTTTCAGCTCCGATTGGCAATCAATTCTTCACGTATAGCTTTAGGAAATTGTGGTGAAACTTAGATCAAATCTGGTCTATGACGGGTCCTGCGAGATCAACCATCCCATCTCCTTCAGGTGGCCATGACCCAATGGGCTTACATCATCTTGACGATAATGGGTAAATAAAATTACAGATATTTTTAAAACTGAGGTATTGTAATTGTCATCTCTACATCTCAGACACTGTTGTAGATTGCATTCTGTTTCACGAGCTTCTGGGGGCAACGTCGCTGTATTTCCGGCAAGCTCGAACGATGAACCATCACATCGACGAGCTTCATCCCCCAGGTTCATTCTTCAGGCTGCTACTACCAATAACATGAACCTTGGAGGCCATCTTCAGACAGCAAATGGATCAAGTCATCAGTTGATGGAATACTCTACCCTGACATTTTTGTCCGACCCAGATATTCCTGTCGAAAGCATCGAATTTCACAGCTCAATCATGAACTGTGAAAAACGCGGCCGGATTCAGCAGTACGAAGTGGTTTTAACTTCAGAAAGTCGCAACGGCACTTTCGATGAAACTATGCCTGATCCTGAGTCTTTCCAAGAAGCAATTCCAGGAAATGGAATGTCTGGAAATCCCAGGGATTTCTAATCCTTCTCGTCATTACAAGTACAATTTCGTTCAATGATCTACACAGACAATCTCAACTACTTTTTTCTCAAATAAGTATAGATAGAGCTCTTAATTGCCTTCAGTATTTCAGACAAAACGCTTTGGTATTTTTTAAGTTGAAATGTGTCTTGTAACAATGTAGCATCTACTCAACAAAGCGAAAACTTAAATGCATAATCATGTAAACTTCCCTGTGAAACAAGATAGCAATGTGATCTCAAGACTTTTGAAACTATGAATAGGTGTCAAAGATTTCGTTGTGAGATTTTAAAGGTATGACGAAGAGCTCTTGAATATATTACGAATGATGAGTTTGAAATTTACCAAATCACTCTGTGATCTCTAAAAAGCTCAAAAATTGATGGTATGAATGAATGTCAAAACTTGAAATTGTATTTTTACTCGCCAGTTTTGAGCTACTGGGTTAATGTATTTAGTCAAATAGTCACTACTTTTAACACTTCTGTACCGATTGCAGTTTTTATGATATAATGTGTAAACTGACTGAACTGCAATTCTCGATTTGTCTAGATTGCCTTCGATTGAAAATGATCTAGTCTCACTATCGCAGATAGCAAATAATAAGTATTAACTATGCACAGTATTTCAAAGAATGAAGAACCGAATAATGTGAGACAGGTATATAGTGGTTCCTAATTGTTCTTGTTTGCGAATTGTTAATCAACTCCGAGTACAACTTTGTTGCAAAACTGTTGATAGACAAACGCACGAATAATGAAAAATTCACTGCTCGCATGCACACTGTTTTGTTTTTCAAGTTTTGAAATATCTTGTATATTGTATAGTACGTATTGGTATATTGCAGGTTAGAAATGTTCTCAAAACCTAGTGATTTTGTACTATTTCGTCCAGTAGTAGCCCTTACCAGTTACCAGTTAAGTACCTCAGGTGCAAGTCGAGTTGGGGGCTGTGTTATATATCAAAATCTTCAGTGCATAAAACAAGTATCTGAAGTCGGTTTCCTATTAATGTGAAATGGGGCCCTGCAGGGTTGGGGAGAAGGACCGCGCCATAAGCATTACTATAGTAAGGGCTCGGAGAGAGAAACCCTGCTCAGGCCTTACATAGTGTGCACGGGGTCCAAGAAATGCAGGGCCCCATTTCACTTTCATACAAAACGGACTTTAGATTCTTATTCTGAACATTTTGGTATATAACACGACCCCAACTCGACTTGCCCCTGAGCTACGTACCTGGTTAGTAATGAATCGTAAAGTTCAAAGACAATGTCACAAAGTTGATACTTTTCGGAAGCTCATGGAACTCATGGGTGTCAATTTTTGTTGTTTTTACTACTGGCACTGACTGAAATAGAAGAAATGACTGGATTCTAAAAATATTACGAAATGAAGGTATTAAGTAAGTTAACGGGTGAAAACTCGCAACATGGTACAGTACAAGCACGTTTAGTGCAAACTCTTTAATGTTTTATTTCGCGATTTCGAACTCCCTTATTTGTTCAAGTAGAGGTTTTGAGTTGTGCAAAACATTAAATTACGGTCAAAGAGAAAGGGGAAGAGTAGTAGTGCCCGGTGATAGAAACCAGCTACGCTGAGCTTATCATTGAGGGGTGCTGATAATTTGCCAGTTGAAAGACTAGGGGTGAACTCTCCGCTGCCAGGTCTTCTTGGAGCTATGTTATTATATGGAGATGTGTGAATAGTACCTGCCTAATAATAGACTGATAATTTGCATTTCGTCAAGTCTCATGATGGCTAGCGACTAAAGTTACATCGGATTCTTATAATAAGTAGTTCTTGTATTCTGGTCAAATGCTTTTGACCAGAGATTAAAGTGTGCCAGAAATTCTGTTGTACGCAGGAGCTTTCTGTGGAGAGTAAAATTGTGAAATATGACTAAATATGTGTCATATTATAATTTGGACTTAATTGGTGGTTTGAGTCAAAAATTCTTTAAATTCTTGACGTTACATTACTACTACTATACAACATTCGGCTCGAAATTGTTAATTAGATCAAATTGAAATAAAGACAAATTCCAATTGGCAAAATCATTTGATTATCTGTGGTTTTTGCATATGCATATCCGACAAGACCTACATTATAATTATTTTATAAATATTATTATTGCACTGCATTGTTTATCAATACGATTAAATTACAATCAGGAATTATAAATTGCAATATTTGTTTCATATGAAGAGAGTGAGGAAAGTTGGCATTAACGGGTTGTTATTTTGTTATTTAATCCCTACTATTGTGTATGTGCGTGTGTTCATAGTTCATAGTTATCATCTAGTCATTAAAAATTCATTTGTCAATCCGGCTGGCCAGGAGGAATTCAGAGACTAAAACGTGACGTGATGCATGATTGCCAATTGGGCTAGTACACTACCACAGATTCAAGGTTGTTGATTGACTCGTCACCATCTCTCCTCTTTAAGGGAAGAGTTGCAAGAATGCTATTGGTACTGTTATTAACACACATTAATACTACGAAGCTAATGAAACACACCTTTATCCTTAAGCCTTTCAAGCTCTCTGACATTTGTACCATTTTGCACTGATGCTTCCAATAGAAATCGAAATGTGACAATGATGCACTTAATGTAACTGAAATAATGAAGGTAAACACGATGAACCCCCACCTCATCATCATCAACATCATCCCCACCCAGCTCCCGAATTCTTTTGACTCAGATTACAACACGTGAATTCCAGATACTAATGAGATAATTCACACCAAATGATTTAAACAACCACAACTTACCTATAGTATTACATCTACCCATCGTGCACTCAAGTGACAAAATCATCATGATGACTTATCCGTGGCAATTATGTTTTACCCTATGTACACCACTCATAAGGATCATATATAGCAAATTCAAGCCACCAACTACTGACACTCAATTAAGCAAAGGAATCACAAGCCATGAATTAATTAATCATCGACATAACTATATTATTATAACAACACGAGACGTGACCTCTACATCATCATCATCTTCTAGACCGAGATTCCACATTTCCACAATATTGAGACTAATACAATAATAATACTACAATAATAAAATTCCTTCCACCAAAATCCCCACCCGTACGAACTACCGAACTAAACCTAATAATAGTAATGCAGTGAGCAATTAATGATTGCATACAAGTCCATTATTAATACACAACGAATAATCAAAATGATGCAGAACATAGGAAAGACGAATATTTTCCAGCATTCTTCAAAGCTCTCTCGCCTTCTTCTATATTATTCTGTCTCCATCTCCAATGCAATCCAACATAACAATTAAACATCCATCTATAATACATATACACACACGAATGAGACATAGGAGGTGTCCTTTGATGGTGGTGGTGGAGATTACAGAAATCTCGAAGAGGTGTTGTACGAGAGAGAGAGAGGAGATTGCGAGGGATTAACAGCAACGCTGAGAGTGGC
>Ga0194135_10000766_pt1 | contig 18750 bp, 12 predicted proteins | sample LitLau_LLRF_2013_FD_134024 | JGI IMG/M metagenome (GOLD analysis project Ga0194135, IMG submission 134024) | Freshwater sediment microbial communities in response to fracking from North America - Little Laurel Run_MetaG_LLRF_2013 (version 2) | ecosystem: Environmental > Aquatic > Freshwater >...
AGTTATTGTTATTGTTGTTGTTGTCAACTCGCGAGATGAAGTCTCCCCCACCTGTCAAGTTCGGATTAAGAAGAGACTGAAGCAATAATAATAAAAATAATTGTATTTTTATGATAAGAATCCGGAGTCATTTCCCTCGGCTGTTGTAGCTGTTGTGTACGTACGTGTCAAGATGGGGGCTGAGATTGTGCTTAATCCTGTGCTTGTCAATAAAATTCAAAGGTAAAAACAGTAAAAAGGAGATGTAGATGTCATCAGTTAAATTGGGATAGTAAATATGTTTGCGTAATAATTGGAAATATGCGTTGTTTTTTTGACAGCTACATGAATGATTCTGTGTACCGAGAGACGATTGAGGCTGCGGCACAGTACAACTCGAGGTTGGGATCCGAACGGGCAATGAGGCTACCGTTTTTGGATTCTCAAACCGGTAAGGGAAAACTTACATTTGGGCATTAGAATTTCATAATTTGGAGTGGGTGATGATAGTACCTTTATGATATATATTAAATATATTTTAGGGGTTGCTCAAAATCATTCTAATCTGTTTATGGATCCGCGACAGCGTCTGCCAGGTTTAAAAGAAGGTCAGATCTATACTTATCCTTCGAAGAGATGGATGAAAAAAAGACGTCAATATTTGAGCAACTTTATGCAACCTCGATTGCATCTGAGGAAAGAGACGGGTGATGAGAGAGAACCATCAGCACTTGTTCCGATAACAGATACAGTTGTTCCAATACCGTCCATTGGAGGTCCTGGTCCGAGTGGCATGGCTGAAGAGACCAAAGAAGTTGTGGGAAGTAAGGAGGAAGTTAAACCTCCGCAGGTAACACGAGTAAGAGCTTGAATTTAAATTTTACTCTGATTTTTAAATGGAATTTTGCTTAAATCTTCTGTAGCTTGATCGAGTCTAGGAAAATAGTGTCTAGACGTTGGAGCCTCGATTGTAGGACATGTTCTGACTTGCAAGTATTTTGACTTAGGTCCAGAAAGCTCCTCTGAACCTTTTAAACCAAAGTGTCGTTTTAATTACGTATTTACCTACTTATAAATGTGAGACCCCTTAGCATATCTTCAACTACAATCCATTATTAAGGCTAGCAATGGGTTTGAATGTTTCTGAAATAATCAGGCCTTTAACAAAAACCCTTTGCAGGTAGCAAATCAATCGACTAACTGCGTTAAAACTTCCAGGGAGCTTAGACAATAAATAGGGAGTCTCAGAAATTAATTCGGAAGTAAAATATTCCCATCAAAAGAGACTCCCATAACTGCAGGTCCCTACATCCTTAAAGGTTCTCACGTAATCTCCCATATCCGAGACACTACGATCCTAAGCAGATGGTGATCAGTGAAGTCAGAAATGCTGTTGCAGACTGTAATTTTGATGTATTAATGGTGGATTTACAGGAATGGTATTACGATGAGTTGGATGTTCCTGACGCTGGAGAATTTGACGAACCCGATGCAGACTCTGATTATGACTATGAAGAATACAGTAGCAAACGGAAAAAGAAGAGAGCCACTCCAAAAGCTCCTCGGGTATGTAATTTGTTTATTTTGGTTTAAATTTTAGCACTTGAAATTGAATCAGAACTTTCAATATTTTATTAGCAACAGAACAAAAACAAACGGAAGATTACATACGATCCTATCACGGATGCAGAAAAGCCTTTCGCGTGCGACCGTAAGTATATTGTCAACATTGTATTAGAAATCTGTATTAGAAATCTAAAACAATGTTTTAAGTGTCATGTCGCTACAGTATAATGTATGTGTGTAATGTAATTGTAGTATGTGGCGCGCGATACAAGACTCGCCCCGGGCTTACTTATCACTACACACATTCCCATAAAGAGAAAGAAGATGAGGAGGATGAAGAGATGGTTCCTGCATCTCCAAAAAGAGACGAAGGTTTTTACAGAAAGCCAACTAAATATTTTCAACCCTTCTAACTTTGACTCCTGTTTTATGTAGAGCAATAGTTTACGCACGCAGCATATTGTTTTTGAGTAGTGTCGAAATTATGGTAGGTAACTAGAACGATAACTTCTATTCATCGTAGATCTGAATTCGACCAATTTTAACTAGTAGAAGGTGCAAGGTAACAAGTAGTTTTTGATTTACTGTATTGTGGTATGGCAGGGCCTGCTCATCGTAAGTCACTTCACATCACAGTCACAGAGATTGCTATCTCTGATTTACCTCCCTGATCCCGAGTCATTCCCGATCACAACTTGCCTTTCCATTATAGTGACTTAGCTGTTTTAGGACCTAAGTTTCTAGTTGGTATAATTATTGTGTTATAATTCCTATTGTTTCGCACTGTGTAACATAACAGCTTATAAGTTTTCACAGCCTTATCATGAATACGAGACACACTCGCAGACGCTTTAACATTAATTATACAAGTAGAGGTAGGATAAAAAAGGAAGTGTTTGTAAGACTAGGAATTATTATTTCGGTGTCTAATTTCTGAAGAATCCTATGCAGCAGTAATCTCGGTTGGAAAACTTTGTAGTTGAGTTGAGTTTTTGAGATGAGCATGTTTTATGTATCTCAGACTTAAGTTAGACAATTATAATAGACGAAATGAGACTAATGGAATTATGTTCTATTCAAATGTCAAATAGATGTTGCAGTTGCACTGTTTTAAAAATATACCAAGTAGAATGCCAGAAAATTATCGGGTATAGGACAATATAGTGTCTTAAACTTGGGAGCCCCGTCAAGGGAGCCTTTTGACGTAGAAACCTTGTAGACATGGGGGCTCTCATGATATGGGGGTCTGCAGCCTTAGGAGTCTGATTGGGAGAATTTGTATTAGATGCGATCGTCTGTATTCAATGTCAGCCAGATACTGGAGATTTACCTATATAATTTTTATCTACAACAGGATTTGTTACTAATACTTAGTCATTCTTTGAGGTTACTGCCGCAGATAATTATGTAACACGTTACATACAGTGCATAGCTGACACAATTAACAAGAATAAGATGTAGTAGATGCAATACGGTACATACGAATCTCATGGATAAGTGACATTTTAACCAACCATTTCCTCTTTCCCCATCCTAATTTATACTGAATTTATTTATTAACTTGGAATGCTTGGTAAAAACAAGCACCGGCTGAAAACAATTCTTACGAGTATATAAAACACCATTAGGATACTGGAAAGGATTTTCCAAAAAATTTCTAGTAAAACAAGCCAAGAACACTAAAGCAGTAGTTGCGTTTGAACTGATGGGATGAATACAGTGATAATTTTCTGACTTGAACTTAACAAGACTTAAGAGTCCTTCTGACATAAAAGATGATTGTGCGTCAATGACGGCATTTCTAGAAGAAATTTTTTTGGAAAACGGTTGGTCACTTGGGCTATACAATAAGCTGCTAGGAATTTCTCTAGATGCTAGCTGCCAGCTAACTGGACATGTTAGCTAATTTGAGAAGATAATTTCGTCAGTTCTGTCAGTTTTCAACCAATTCTCTTTGGAAAAAATCCATACCTCAGTAGGCTCTAAGCGCTCTCAATATTGACCTCAATGTCTGTAGGCCCCTATTTCCTTAAGACTCCCAGGTCTACAAGACTCGTATATCATAGACCCAAGACACTAAGCTCATGAGCCCGAAAAATCTTCTAAGCAAATTAGAGAAGTAATCCAAGACATTACTTCGCTTATTGCTTAACCGAACGGTACTATTAGTAGACTTCATTGAGTAAAAAGTCTGGATTCATGGTGCTGCGCTTTCAGATGCGCTGAACGGCTAATTTTGATTAAGTTAACGTACGCCAGTCTTGTATGATGCTAGTTAATCAGTGGCAATAGTCAGAAATTTAGTTTCGTATGCGTGATGATCCACAAAGACTGATGTGAATGATTGAAAATTTGCACTTTTCCACTTATATTTAAAAATAGTAGCCTCCGAATTTCAAGTTGTCCCCGATATTTGACGGTTAACTCTATAGTTAATAATTATTTTAAGACTATTGATCTAAATAATAAAGACTTACTAAATAATACCAAGTCTGCTCTATTTCAAATGATTAGTCGAGTCATTATTTCACACTGCAAGAGAACCTCTGTAATAGCTTCCTTTCAAGGCTAAAAAGTTTATTAAGAAGCGCACAGAAGTTATTCCATAGGCAGTTTGGACTCTTTCGGATGTGTCGTACACATAAGGAACGAACGATGTATAAAACTCTCTGTCTCTCCTTCTTGTGATCACACACTTCTGAAAGGTTAGTCCAAAATGTTTGTGGAATAATTGCTCTATTATCTTTCCCTCCTGCTTTTTACTCACTTTTACTTCAGAATTTATATCACTTATCGGTTCATCGGTTGTATTTATTTTTTTTAATGTTCTGTTTCAGCTGCGAGACGTCGAGGAGGAGGAGGAGGAGGAATGCCACCTCCTATTCTACATCCCCAACAACCTCTCCCAGGAGGAGGTCTCCAGCCTCCCACTTTGCAACCGCAACAACCACTACCCCCATCTCATCCGCACCATATGCAGCAACAAGGAATGCCTAATCCTTCGGGAGGTCCCGGTGGAGGAATGATGGGTCCCCCACAAATGATGGGACATGGACACCACCCCCCTCCACCTCATCTTCTTCCTCAGCAGCAACCACATCCGCATTCTCAAATGCCTGGACATGGCAGTCAAATGCACGGGGGTGGAATGTCCATGTACAATCATGGAGGACCTGGAGGAATGGCTTCTGGCCAGCAACATCCAGGTCACCCTCCCGGAGTGTTCATGCCTCCTCATCCTCACCAACAACAGCAACAACATGGTGTAGGTCACCCTCAACATCATCCTTCTCAAATGCCTCCGAGGAGTATGCCATCCGGACCACCCGGACCAATGCCTCCCCCAAATCCCGTTGTTGGTAATCCTCACATGCAGTCGGGGGAACGCGGCGGCGGAGGTGAAAGAGGCGGAAATAGCACAAGTGCAGGCAGTAGTGGTGGAGAAAACCGAAGTGTTGGGCCTTCGCCTGATGATCCAAACCTGCCTAAAAAGCCGGACGAAGGAAAGCCAAGAGTGCAACCGTCTCCTTATTGTGACTTCTGCTTAGGAGATGCTGGCGAAAACAAAAAGTCGGGAAGCCCCGAAGAACTTGTTAGTTGTTCCGACTGTGGAAGATCAGGTTTGTATGCAATCTAGTACAATTTGAACTCTATAATGTCGTAACTATTTTCTTATGGTTCTATATTCTTGGTGTATTGTAGGTCACCCAACTTGTCTTCAGTTTACTGCCAACATGATTATCTCAGTGAAGAAGTACCGTTGGCAGTGCATCGAATGTAAATGCTGTTCCATTTGTGGAACATCAGACAACGATGTATGTGGAATTCATGGCTAAAAAAATTTAAAAGCTTGTGCAAAGTGTAACTTAATTTAACTTCTTCCTTAATTTTTCAGGATCAGCTCCTTTTTTGTGACGACTGTGACCGAGGTTATCACATGTACTGTCTCTCTCCACCTCTTGACGCGCCGCCCGAAGGATCATGGAGTTGCACTCTGTGTTTGGCTGAATTCCATAACAAGAAGTAAAGCAACATTAGAAGAATTATATTGTCAGACAATGTGTAGGACTTCAATAGGTGTGACAACTTTCTCTAAAATATTGTTAATATAATGTTATATTGTGAAGTAGCAGGAGTTGAGATGTGTTTTGAATCGTTGTGACGTGGAGTGTATAGTGACAAATACAACTTGACTTGAGGTGTAAATATATATACTGATTTCAAGCTTTTAAATATCTATCAGTTGCCATTTTACCATTCATTTTACTTAATGACTTTCCATGATAGTATTATTATCTTCTTTTAATTCTATGCCACAAGAACTTTTTAAATGATGGCTTGATTTGGTTTTTGATAATCTGTTAATATGGCAAATTTTAATCAGTATCAATTTATGAGTTACTCACTCATAACTGATGATAAATTTAGTTGTGGTAGTTTGTTTTATATGATTAAGTGCTCTGCTTTTAAAATAATGAATAAAAACACCAAAATTCAATTTGAACATTACTTTTACTTTTTAATCTTATTCCATCTGCATGCACAATTTGCACATAAAAATTCGTACACAATAGACTCTCCGACTTCTTTCCGTCATCCGTTGAATATTTATCATTTCTTTTAGCTTTAATTGGTTGCAACACAGAGATGCACCGAGTCACTCTTTGTGTGACAATGGGGGGCTCAAGTCCCAGAACAAATCTGAGTGAGTTAAGGTAGAGATTATTGTTATAGAGGAAGGGTATGAAACTTACTATGAGGTTTGGTTTGAGATCAGTTCTACTTACAGATTACTTTAAGGATTAACTTTTCATTGCTTAATGACTTACAGTTAGTAAAATTGTTTGCCCTTGTAAAACGGGATCTTTAAGAAGTTTCATCTATCGGGTTAGTTGACGAAAGATGAGAAGTACATTTTTATCGTACAAGAGATTGATTCATTTTCATTAATAAATTTGACAAATATGGCGTTTGTTATAGTTTTGGCTAAAATCTCTAAACATTATCCATTTTTGAAAATTCGGAGTTCAATGGAATATACTTCGTATGAATGTTCTTAATAATACATTATCGGAATCGGAACAATTATAATAATAAAGTTAGTTAGCAGAAAGTGATTGAACAATGGCAGAAGAGAGTGGTCCGTCATGAATTTGATCAAAACTCGAGTTGTTCGACTTACAACGTGAAGATTGCTTTTTTGGTATTTTCTTCAGAATTTACTTGAGTTGACGTTTAGTGCAAAGTGTAATCCCAGAATTTTAAAAAGACTCATCACAATATACATAATATATAGAATATTGCCTTTTTTATATGAAGTACCTTTTCTCTTCTTGTGACTGATCTCATTGATTTGTCATATCTGAATGCGATCACAGGCTCATTTGGACTTTAATTGACACACTGTGTACAATGTATTTAGAAGTTTAAGACCAGTTTTTATGATTATGTATATACTATAGAGAGTGACACAGGTTCGCTTTACAAACATTTGTATCGTTTACCTCCCGTGTACACGTAACCTTAATGTCAACCTGGAAATGTCAAAGAAGAAGCATACGAACACAACACCACATAATTATAAGCAATTAGAAAAACTCAAATGTACAGTATAATAATGTAAGCTCCTGTTTTCTTCTTCAGTATTTGTTATCAATGGGATACATCGGTAGATCATTTTTAATTGTATATATGGCAGTTCATTATGATGAGACTATGTGTCAGATTAATTCTTATTTGGGATACTTGTCTAATTCTTTGCTTATTCCACCCGTGTGTCTCATGATTTCTTTGTCGACAAGTCAATGCCATTAAGTCACAATTCAACTAACTAACTCTCTCTTCGCTTTAGATCTGCCTCAAACATTGCGATTCCTTTCCTACATTCCGATTTCCAGTTATAACAGCAAACCTTATACTCGACAATTGAGACTTTATGTCATGTTAATTGTTAAAGTTGTATATAGTATATGATATATATGATAATCGACTCTCTTATTACTCCTACATTACGCGAGTGGGCTCAGTTCTCTGTCCATTTAAGATGCTATTAAAACTTCCCCATAAGAATCCAGAGACTTCAAAGTACATAATACATTACGAATCGTTGAGTGACGAGTGACTGACTATACATGAACATTGAAATTGAAGCAGTCAATCTATAGATAAATACACCTCAAATATTTTATTCAATGAATAAACTATTTTAAAACTACCATCACAAAATGTGTAAGCCTTGCCTCATTCTTATCCTTTACTAATTCCATCTCCATCATTGACGAATTGACTTTTAGTACTGGAAAGTTAAACGCTGATGAAACTGATATTACAAACATTTCCTAACAGATTTCATCCTTCAGAGATAGTGATATTAGCGTTCGATTGGCTTCGTCAGTTGCAACTCTGGAAGTTTTTACACGTTACTATTTCTCGCCACTGATTGGAAGATGTTTCTTTAGTAAAGTTCAGTCCTCAGTCCTTTCTATATAAATATAACTGTTGCATACCACGATAACTCCCTAACCAGAATGGAGACTACTTTTAAAAGAGCAAGTAGCCTTCCTCTGATCCTATAAGAGACCTTCACTGCAAAACTCAACGATTCCATAGCGTTACACTACAGGACCTCAAGTTCACCCTGGACAGCTTCGAAACGTATATAGCCATGCACTGCATTCTCATCCTTTATTGCATGCCACGGATTTCGAAAGTGAAGATCAAAGCAACTTAAAAAAATAAAGACAGAAACAGACGAAATATAGTTTTTTACGATTGCAAACGGAATAAAATATTTAATAACAAAAAATGCATCATGGAATCTTCATATCTCATCATTATCATCATACTCGTTTTCTATTATAATTACTCTTAATTATTTAACAGCAATTCATAATAATTAGTATAGTTGTAGTAAGTATAATAATAATAATAATAGCAGTTCTTTAAATGTTTTCTTTCGTCACGTTCCATTTTCTTCGTCGATTCATATGAAATGATACATTTTAATAATAATTAATAATTACATCTATTTACCTCTTTTCTTATCCTACACTATTAAAGTCCATGCCTACTGGGATATTTATCTAAGGTTCAAGTTTTCAAACTTATTTTTAACCATCTTAACGTGGTGGATATATAGTAGTGTTTTGTTAATTCTATACGTACTTAAGTTTAATTAGTTTGTCGAAGTCGTTCTCATATAATTATTTACCAGCAACTCCTTTTTTTCCATTTTTAAATACATTAACGGGAGTTTCGTAACACTGGTTTTGCTCTCGGCATATTACACAATATTATTAACGTGACTCTTTTTTGTCAGCGACACGATCATCTGTATTTTTTATCATTTTTTGTTTTTTTTACATTTAACTAGTATCCCTCTGACGGTCATTGGCTTCCAAATGATATTTAGTTACTTCTGTTGCGTGATCTGTATTTGCTACAAGTAAGTTATTTGTGTAAAAGGGTTTATTTGAATAGTGAAAAGGTATATTTCTTAATCGTGTTGGGTTTTGACAAATATTGTAGCATTTGCAAGTTACTTCTGACATGCTGTCTCCTAAGTTGTTTGTAGGTGTGTACTCTTTGAACCATTGTTTATATATTCCTAAAATCTTTAACGTAGTCCCGTCGATCAGCGTCTTTGTAGTTTTGTTGTAAATACAATAATAAGGAATATCTAGAATGTGACTTGACACGTATTTTAAAAAGTTTTTAAAAATTTAGTTAAAAAACCAAACGATCATCTTGTAAAGCTCTCGAGAGTAGCACATCTCAAACGATACTTTCTTCGATCTAATATTCTGAATGATAAAAGTGTAAAATTTAAATACATATCATACTGCTACGTTCAGCGTTTCAAATCATTTGTAGACTCTAATAAACCTCCAAAAAATCTCTCAAGCGTTTTGTATATCTGCATAAGATCATTTCGATAATATAAAACCCTTCAATAAAAAATGATGATGACTGTAGTAGCTCTTTCTAAGGGGAGGGATCTGATATTTTACACATAATAACAAGGAGAGGTGGATAAGTGAACTATATCAACGGTGGAGATTTGTTATATGGAGTTTCTGGACTTGAACAAGTTAACACTGTCTTCACAAACCAACCCCAAAACCATCCCAATCTATTTCAGTCAATCGATTCAGTCTTAAATACCCAAGGGCTATCCGCTTAAATCCTGCTTTCCTTCATAACATATATTTTTACAATTTTGTTTGGTGAAGTTGTTTGTGTGGCAGTCTAAGCTCTTCTCTTAGTGATAATGAGAGAAGCTTATCTTTACACTTAAATTACGAAGTAGGCTTCCATCATGATAAGGTAAAGGAGGGCCTGAGAAGTGAGTATTTCCTTACTTAACTTTCTACACTGATCGCCAGTCTAATGATTTTATCCATACCACAGCATTCTTGTCCCTATCATGCATGTCATCGTCTAGTTATACACTGGTATTATTTCTACACACAATAAGTATAATACACCCATTACAGTAATAATAATAGTTTGCTTTAGTATCCATCATTGTCGTCGTAAACTTTTTAGACTAGTTACCTACAAAGTATCGGTCTTGTTATGCACGATTTCGTTTGAAAGACGAGTTTCGCTTTACACTAATGTAAATGCTACCTCCCAATTGCAAGAAAACATCTGAATTTTAAGTTTTGAATTATCAGGATACACATACTAGAATTTACAGGGTTTTGAACAAGACCTCGCTTGAGTAACCTCGAATAACTGATTTCCATACCCTTTGACATGACACTCAGGCAACACTGCTCACAACCACCACCCCCATCACCAAATGTCCGAAGACTTTGCATAACCACATTCAGTCTGTTACCCATCCACATCCTCCAACAACAACAACATGCTTGATGGATTTTGCGAGAGAAATGTTCAGAGAGCAGATTGTTTTTGTACTTCAATTAAGTCATCATCACTGTTGCAGTGGGATCATCAGCATTCATATTAATATTGTATTACATATAACAAATATTTAAATTACTACTGTGTATATTTATCACAAGTCGACTTTCAATTAATTCTTAGCTTTCAGTAACAATGGGGTAGATAATAGTCCAGAGAGGAATCGTTTGTCAATGATTGTTCTTCTCAAAAGGTAAGTAGACTAGACGATGGGAAAGTTTTCTTTGATATTACTAACTGAATTGCGATATTAAAGGAAATGGAAACTTAAAATTTATATCATTACACTATGAGGAAAAATGAAGAATTTACTGCAAGTTTTTCGCAATAATGACTATACTGAAATTCGATTGCAAAAATGGTTTACCTATGCGATATACAACGATTATTAAACCACCGAAAGCTATCTACCGACTGAATAGAAATTATTGAATTATTTACACCGATTCTTAATCTTACTAACCAAATGAGACCGTGAGATTTATTGTTTACCTACGCGTCGAATTGTCTTCATTTTGTTTTGCATTGCAAACCAAAAATTGCCACAGAAGTTTCGAATTACACTAATTTTGCTAGAAATACTACCACAATCCTTGTACTTTGTCAATTACACGTATAGAGAAAATAAAGTGACAGTTCTTTGAAAGTGCAAATTAACTGGTTTGGAAGATGAGAGGGGGAGACTACACTAATATAACAAATGAAGAAACGTAATCTTTACGTACATTTACTGAGAGAATTTAACTAATTGGGAATAAATAGTAATAAGTAATGACAAAGCACGTGAATACAGTAATTGAACTCGTTGAATCACAGAAGGTATTTTTGGCTTGGCATTTCTGCTCTTGATTTCCTGTCTATTTGACATTAAATTAAGTCCATTACCAAAACCCTAACATTTAACCAGACCAATATTAAATAAGCTGCATTAATATACAGGGACAAGATAATTCTAATGAGATGATTGGTTTGAGACATAAATGCGAACACGCTAATTAATCTCTGGTCACATCGTTGTCTCCGAACAACAAAAAACATTGACTTTCAACTCCAGTCGAAGCATCTAAATATTATCTCTTAAATAATATCAACGAAGGGGGAAGTCTTTGAGTAGTGTGTTTAACTGCCTTCGGAAGATCAAGTTTTCGTAACTACATATCTACGACTCAAACTACACCCGACTTTCAGATTTAGAAACTCCTCAATCTTGAAGTCAAGGCAAAAGACGAAATAAAGTTCAGCAGTTAAACACCGTCAGATAACTCGCGCTTTACAACTAGATAACACTTCTAAAGCTTTGGAAATAGGAAAACAAAATAATGAAGAATTTTGCACTTGATGTGCCGGATTTCAAATAATTACCCGCGTGCAAGATAGAAATGCGATTGCGAATTGATAGATCGAAGATATTTTCTTAGTAATGCAGGAAGACCTAACTTGCAAAACATATAAAATACAACTAGGTGAGACTCAATTGGTGGGTTTGTTTTCCTGTTTTAGTGGAGGTGGGTTATACATCTAGACGTAAATCAGTGTGAAATGTAATAAACAATACTACGCTATTCTTAATAGGCCTACAACAATCATTGACTTCGGTTGCATTAATAGCTTGTGGTACCTTAATTAAATATACTTTTTACACAGCGTAAGAATTAATCTCCAGTCTGAACGGCATATACTGTTTTGTGTGGATTTCTTCTTCATCCTGTAGATTAACCACTCTCTGAACAAGTTCACAAATCATCAATATCATTCACACACGTCTACACACTTAGATTTTCTAAAAGTTACCCCGTTGAGTATGTACGATATCAGTTCGAGTCACATTCGTAGGTCTTGTTCAAAACCCTTGACATAATTCACATAGGTATTTCAAATCACCTTTTTTGTCATCTACAGGTCTCGTTATCCAATAAGCTACGTACTACAAGCGTATCTTTCAACGAGATGGTATGATCCGTAAGAATAAACGATGACATGACACGACGATCTTCATCTTCTTCATAATCTTCCTCCTCCGCCGAAATAATGTAGCTAAGGAAAAAGTCAACTGGTCAGTCTCACTCCCAGTTCCAAATCCGTTTCCTCCAGTCCTACCCACCTTTCCTTAAGTATTGTGTTTAGGGGAATGACTAAACGACGAATAAACTATCATTAAAATTACTTTTAATTTAGTCTACTCTCTTAAATAAATAGGACAGAAATATCTTAATCATTATTAGTAATATTATTATTATTAGTCTCGTTGTCTCACAGGAGATTTGAACAGTTAAGTTGCGGCATAACTAATAATAGTAATGTACATTAATGCAAAACATTCTTTTGGTATAACTGGGAACCTGGGGAGAACCCGCCGTCATCATCACCTTTTAAAATATTGGATTATATGTAGAGCATTCACATTCAACGAAATACACCTTATAATTATTTTACAACTAAAGCTACTCCTTTGTTAGTATAGACGCGTTATATCTTCTGAGGAATATTCAACGAGCATGTCTAAGCCTTAATTGTAGCTTTATTGTTGCTGAACCAATGGTACTTGTCACCCTTTCCGGGAGGAATGGGAGATCCATATCCTCCAGATGGATGAGATAGAGAAGTGGGAGGTGCAGGAGGATTCCATTTTGACGGGGAACCGTACCCATACTTAGGTGGAGAAAACTTGGCCAAACCGTACATAGCGAAGTGGTTAGGAGGACTGGAGGAGAACATATCCTGTGGAGCAGCGTTGTTCGAGGAATTCACCGAATTGTACCACGACACGGCTGCCGGACTTGGAGTGTGAGTGCTTGAGTGATGCAATCCACCACCTCCATGATGACCTCCCTGGTGAGAGTGGGCATTATGATGGTGGGCGTGCCCTCCATGACCGCTTGAATGAGAATGATGATGGCTATGATGATGGTGGTGATGAGGATTGGATAAGTTGGATGAAGTAGTTCCAGTGCTGTGTTGCCCGCTTGAAAGAATGTAGTTGTTGGTTGTAGCCGTATTTATGAACGAACGACCTCCTTTGAAATTTGGACTGGACCCTGTAACCATTCCTGCAAGGAATCCTCTTGGACGATGACTTCCATTTTTCCTCGTGCAAATGTCTATCTTCATCTGGTAAACCCAACCCAAATATTTTTTAGAAAATATATTCGCATTTTTTGGTCATTTAGCTCAATCGTTTATATGAGCAGGGTTTTAATGGGCTATCTAAAGCTACTACACACTAAGCTTAGTCTCAGTTAAATTACCTTTTCCCATTGTTCCTTTATCTTCTTTTGGATTTCTTCATAATTGACTTGGTCATAATGGGTCTCGACAAGTCCGTTTTTGAACGTGGCCAATGTACAGTAGGAGCCTTGGGATTCTCCAAATCTGTAAAAAACGATTGTGAGAATGTTATCCTATGCTTAACTTTTAGGAAAAATGAAAATATACTGCAAGCCGCAAGCATCTAGAAATGCGATTGTCGTATCGTCAAAATGGATTGTTAGAAGTACTTGATGGAAACAATCACTGCGCTGAATGAGCTCGGTGATTTTGACTACTTATAAATCAAGATAAAACGGTGTTTTTAAATCTTACCTGCAACAGACTTCCTTTGGATCAATCCAAATGGTCAGTTCCGACGGCAGTGAAAGTTGTTCGTAAGAGAGACCAGCATAAGAAGCAGCACGAGAAATAAGTGACTCGCGAAGAGAAACTTCATTCACTCGAATGCATCGAAATCCTTGACCTTGAGATGGTTTATCGGGAAACCAATGATCTTGAAACCTCTCGCTAAGTAATTCAACTAGTTGTTCTCGAAAGTTGTCGAGAGCCTCCTTCTCCAACCCACCTCCGGTGTTCTTTTCGATCACATGACAGAGAAATCCTACGGCTACTTTTATCTCGTCTTTCATGACTTTAACTTGCTTCTATTGTATTGGATCCAAGATTTAAAACAGGAACGTTGCAAACCACTGTTGTTCTTATAACAGCTAACAGCACTTTCTCCGTCACTGGAGATTGAAGATGAAGAATTAATTAAACAAGTTCTTTCAAGTTGAACTGAGTCCCCGAATGCGGACATAAGGGTAATAAACCTCCGAGTGTGACCCAAGAGATTTGGAATTCCTCCACTCGCCTTAAATCCGAAAGATTTAGGCGACTATTATGTATTAGCTGTAGTAACTAGATACACGCTGAAAGTAGTTCCGGCGACGAGATAGTTGTAGTGATATCTTGGTAATAAAAATGAGACTTCCAGATGTCTGTGACGGTGATGAGATCCACATCCAAAAAACTTACTAAGTTGAAGAGAAGAGACTGTATCTTAACGATAATTTGTAGCTGAGGACTTGTTCTTGTACGTTTGACAGGGAGTTGTAGTTGTAGAATCGTAACGTGTAAATGCAATCTAAGATTTCAAGAGTGCACACAAACAAAATTGATCAGGTTGGTTATAACGATAGATCACAACTGACTTAAATTATTAGTAACGAAACGAGCAACAACAATTAATTACTATTTCAACAACGAACTGATTCAGATATTAATAACCGGCTGCACTGTTATTTTACGCAATATCTTTATACTTTGGAATTTTAAGTTGAAAACGTAATAATTGAAGTTATGTGTTTTATATAGCACAATTGATTTTTTCTCAACAAAAAAACCAACGACTGTTCCGAATTTCAATTTTAAAGGCTCACTTTTAAATGACGACTTTTCTTCTTCAAATGATGGTAGTACTCCTTTCTCTTTAGTGAAACCTGCAATTTTTAAAACATACACGTTAGCTACTTTAGAAATTATGTCACCACTAACCCCGACAAGACCAGACCAAAATAAACCTACTTAATAACCAATTGTTTCAATAGAGTATTTTTATATGAACTGCAATGTCATTTGAGTCAACGTCACCACATAAGTTGGAATTATACTAATTTTGCCAACAAAATCGCCTAATTCTTGCTTCGAGATTCTACTTTCTGTAATCGTAGTACAGTTACACCTGCACTTGGTTAATCATATTAATAGATGATACATGACTGAAACTACTAGCCATGATTGAAATTTATACGATTGCTGAATTAACGCTAATCTGCTGTATACTACTTCAAAATATAACATGACAAACAAGACAACTGATCTGTGATCCGTATGTGACCTCATCATAACTAGGTCAAAGGAAACAAGCTGATCTTACCACACTAGAGAATACTGCGATAGTTCGCGAATCCAATTCAGCAACACAATTTGCGTCAATTGTTTCATCTAGCACAGGTTGTTTATGTAATTCAAAAATATCTAATTTTATTGACAAAATGTCAGCATGTCAGCTGAAAAAATTTTTTACTGTTGTGATTTTTACAAAAAAACATTAGCACTAGAAAATTATAGCACAGGCAAGTGACTTTGTTCCTGACGAGGTATTACATGATGACAAATCCATGGAAATTCTGCAGGGACATGTCACAATGAATCTTGATAAAAAAATGAATCTCACTAAAAACGATTTTCCAAAATTCGTTTGATCATTTCAAAATCAACACGAAATTAAGTTTGAAGAAACAAGAAAAAGTCGAACGTCCGCCATCACAACTTGCATGTTAAGGCAATATGACTCTTAATGACTACAATAGTAGTGATCAGATTTCTCCAGCTTCAAGAGATTTACCAATATGCCTCAATATAGTATTACGAATATCATAATAATAATATACCTATCAAAATGCTAAACTAACATACTAACATCAGGATCTACAAATAATATCCAGACCTATGTTTTGTTCGAATTTTTCCTCTTAAGTTACTAGTGATAGTTGGTATTTATAACTTAAACAATTGCTAATATGCCTGCTGACTCTTGGTGACACGAACGAACTTGAATTTTCTTAGAAGTTGGCAAACAATCCTCATCTTCATTGTAATATATAAGCTACATGGCCACGGGAACACGAAGTGTTCAAGTTCAGGAGGCAAAAAATTCCGTGGAAGAATCAACATCAACCCTCTCCAGCTAGTAAAGCAGGATACGAAACCAACACAAAGAGCTCTGTGTTTCTTGTTTTCTGCAACCCAACCAACTGGCTTTCATGCAACTTTTGTGAAGGTGCTGCTTCTGTCACTAGGCTAAAAGGAGTGTACGATGTTAACGTAAAAAAGTATTTATGTTTTGACCACAAAAAATTGTTATCTTCCTCTCCCTAAAATCCTCATTGCTCCTCACGTCTAACAATGGCAAACGCTCCAATGCTAAATGCTTAGAACTTCATATGTTCTTCCAACAAAGAAAATTCTTCTTCACCTGGACGGATGAAGCTTCTATAATCTTCATAGCCTGTGAGCAAGTAATCACCAACTTCGCCATGTCAGTTTCTCATTGTTTTTTACTGCGATGTGTGAAGGGTAAAAAGGACAACAATACATTGTTCTGCCCTATCGACTTGTTGTTGATGCACAAATGTACACTTACTGCGGCCAGTACAGCTGCTACAAAAGTACTAAACCTTTGACTGTGTTAAGTGTTAACAATAAAGTTTTAAAGATTCAAAACTACACTATTGAGGCAATGAACGATGATATGAGAATTTATATAATTTAATCTCATCTTCCACAATCGTCGATTTAAGCTTGTTAACTTTTAACCCATGGGTAACCTACTAACAGTCATTCCGCAGCGGACTCTATTATACTCATTGTAAGCATTGTGCAATAAATTAAGAAATTAACTATCAATTTAATACACATGCAAAAACTTTCTTTGCATTTCAGAATTGTTTAATATTGCATATTGAATTGAAACATTATTGTATGCATGTAATTCCCATAAAATTGACTCTCATGATTCTCATGAATGCATCGTAACCTCATTCTACATCTCACAAGGTTCGTTTTCTAACAATTTCTAATCTTGATCGCCACAAGACTCTTTGTTACCTGATTGTTCAATTGATTTTAGGATTTTATTGAACCATTGCGCATTGGATAAAGAATAACACTTCAAAATAGTCAAAAGATTAATGAATTTATACGAAATTATGCTCACACATACTACGCTCTAAGTTCAGAATGATGGTCGAGGCTTGGCTTGAGGCACCCGTGAACTTTTTAAACTATAACGAGTCATTCACTCACCAAAATTCTGCTCCAAAATGTTCGACTTGAATCTAGTTTCAATGTACGCTCAAAAATCTATGACCTCTTCTGACGACTAACATGTAAGAAATATAACACACAAGTCAATGCTTCAGTTCAGGTCGATCACTTTTGCCTATCTTCAAATCACGAATCTCATCAGAGGTCAGTACCAAATAGTACCAATACGACCAGCAATAGCCTTTTACAATTCAACGACTTATTTTCGTAGCCCTACTCCTCTTCACGACATGATAATAATGTCACCAGCTTAAATCTCGATATCCTACCAACAACCTCACGACAAACGAGGAGTCCCTTTCCAAATAGAACAATTTAATAATTGCTCAATACTTCATTTCAGCCGACCTGTGCCTTGTACTCATTTAACTTCAACCATCTTCGTTTTATCTTTTGTTCAACTTCTCACCTATTTGCGACTACAATAATTATATCTCGCATCACACTCGCTCCTAATTAACGATTAACCTGACTACTACTACCACTACTACTACCTAAAATAGAGTGACCTTTCATACCCTCCACATCTTTTTTACTACCCTAGCAGCATCATCCTTACATCAAAAATACCCTCACAGGCCTCACAATGCACATATTTAATTATTTAGTCCACACCACCATCTCTGATGCACTTCAACAATACCTCAAATTACCTCAACGACAAAGACGACGACGACTACTACTATTTTAGACTGCCAAGAGTAAGACAAAGAAAACATCATCATCATCATCAATGACTAGACCTCAACACAGCGAGTTGCTGCGTGAGGAGGACTATAATTCCTAACTAAGGAGAGCTAGAGAGAGAGGTGGTATGATAGAGGCAGCTTGTGCACGGCAGCCATTTTACAATAACAACAAAGAAACACTCTTCTCTGACCTAAAATTACGGTCTGGTCTACACGCAAATCGGTCTACACTTCCCCCCACAACATCTCCAGTCCCCACTTGACAAAGGTTAAAGGACAAAAGCGTCTTACCTGCAAGGGATGGTCCACTTTCGATCCAAAATAGAAGGGAGTCACTCACATCGCACACACAGAGAGACAAGTGCACTAGTCAGAGAACAAACGACGACTGAGAATGCGAGAAGCAAAGAGAAGGGGAAATGGGGAGACGCACAACCACACTACAAGG
>Ga0194135_10000767_pt1 | contig 18747 bp, 13 predicted proteins | sample LitLau_LLRF_2013_FD_134024 | JGI IMG/M metagenome (GOLD analysis project Ga0194135, IMG submission 134024) | Freshwater sediment microbial communities in response to fracking from North America - Little Laurel Run_MetaG_LLRF_2013 (version 2) | ecosystem: Environmental > Aquatic > Freshwater >...
GAAATTAGCGTTTGAAAAAAAGCACAAAAAATGCGTTGTATGCCTAATTTAAAAATTAATTTTCTCATAAAATATAAATTATTTTTTTAAAACAACATGCTATTATTTTCTCAAAGGATTATACTTTAATTTAAACCCAAGTTTACATCTATTAATGGTCTAAAAACGGAGATACAGGTATAAACGTTAACACAGAAGTTCCTATACCCAAATCTATGAAGACTACCCTTAAGACCACTCTACATTGTACAACCTTGAAAACCAGACTTTAGACAGTTGTCGTAGCACTCACCTGACTTTAAGTCCGGATAAGCAGCCTTAATATCTCTGCATGTTTTCGCGGGAGATTTCTTTGAACCATCAGGTTTCTTGAATTTTTCAAATGTTGACTTTAAGTGTTCGTATGCGCGGATAATTAACTTTTTGCGGTCTTCATCAGTCATTGGCTGATCGTTGCTCATAGACTCCGGACCCTGTGAATCAGACATAGTCAAGTATAATAAGTTTTTATAACTTTGAGTAATTATGGCTTGAAAGGCTTACTTTGACGCTTGAGCTAGGGTGCCCCAGTAATGTAGCAAGTTGGGCTGCGTCGAACGGAATGGAATCCCCTGGAGGACCTGGCAAGCCCGGGATCCCTCTCTCACCCTGTGGTCCGGGTTTCCCGCTGTCTCCAGTCAAGCCTCTAAGACCTGGGGGTCCGGCAGGCCCCGGGGTCCCAGGGATTCCGTCGCGGCCGGGAGGACCTGTGATCAAAAACAATTAACAACCAATAATCAACCATCATTCGTTGCAAAATATACATTACAGTTGTGAAATATTCCTGCGCAAAGATCCTAAGGCATGTACCTTTAGGGCCTTGTTCTCCATCTTTGCCAGCAATCCCAGGAGCACCAATCATCCCCTTCTCGCCTGGTGTTCCCGCTACTCCAGGGAGACCCTGTAATCCAAGTAATCCTCTATGCCCTTTTGACCCTTTTAGACCTTCAGAACCTATAAAGAGGAAGAATGCGTAAATGACTCGTCGGGTTTAATAGGAATTTTAATTTTTGTTGATTATCTATAGCATGCTAATAAATATTCTCATATTGTTTACAAACCTTGATCTCCTTTCAAGCCTTGCTCACCAGGTGGACCTGGCTTCCCTCTGGGGCCTATACCACCCTGAAACAAAACATTTGCTTTTAAAATTTTTACAAAATCGGATGGCTGCTTTCATTCATTAGAATACTCTTTAAACCTTTCAGATGTCTAATACGAGTATCTCGACCGAAGAGTTACCTCAGCGCCTTGTGGGCCCGTTTCCCCAGGAAGACCTCGCTCCCCGACAGTGCCAGGAACTCCTATTCCGATGGGACCTGGTAGCCCATTAGGTCCAGAGGGTCCCACAGGTCCGGGAGCTCCCAAAGGACCTTTGTCGCCAGGTCTGCCCTAAAATTAAATGAAATAGTAAAGGTATAGTTTTTATTACCCGAAATATTATGCGGAATTGTCTATACTTACAGCAATGCCAGGGGGTCCAGGTTTCCCTGAGGGTCCTATAAAAATACACGGTTTATGTAGGATAGGTGTTGGTGTTTTCGAAATATTAATCTTGGCAACTAAAACTCCTCAAAGACTTTACCTTCGGGTCCAGGCTCCCCAATGGGACCATTTAATCCAGGCGGACCAGCCAATCCAGGTACTCCTGGGATGCCCACGCCTTGCTTTCCAGGTTCACCAGTTTCTCCCTGGAAGTATAAAAAGTATCACTAGCAAAAGTCAGAGAAATCAAATTTAATTCACACTATCAAAGTTTACAAAAAAATTTCAATTTCGTGAATCATCCATGTTGTCCCTGCATACTATTCAAGATGGTTGTGCTATTCCCGCGGTGTGAAATGAAGATTACCTTACCTGCGCACCCTTCATTCCTCTTGCGCCAGGGATACCAGCGACACCTGGCAAGCCTGGGAGCCCGCTGTCCCCTCTATCGCCCTGAGGTCCAGGCTGCCCGACAGATCCAGGGGGACCAGCTTGGCCTTGATCTCCTTTTGGTCCTTCTGTGCCAGGGAGCCCAGGCTGTCCTACACCCGGATTCCCGGGCCGGCCGCTACAAATCAAAATTAACATGAACGCACAGTTGTATGCTAACCCTAACATGTATATTTTCAGTGACAAAGACAGAGTTTCTAGTAGAAACGGTTGTTTTTTTGTTTCTCACCTATCTCCAATCATTCCTTTTGATCCGGGAACACCAGGAGTTCCAGCGGGTCCTGGCGAACCTTGTAGTCCCTGAAATCATTATAGAAGGTATTCAGACCGTTAAAGAAACGGAATGGCGTTAAAAACCAAATCCAGGCTATGCTACGTGGTGAAATTCATTATACAGCTTTTGATAAACAGAAATTATCAAATACAAAATAGTTGATTTTATCTTTCAAAATATTAATCACGCAATGAAATGAACCTCATCACTTTTAAGAAAGAGAATAATAATAATATTTAATGACCCAAAATATTATACAAAAAACCGAGGGAAATACTTCCAGAATTTAAAACTAATTTATAAATTTTTTAAAAATTAATTATTAGGAAGCTTTTAACACTTCCTATTGGTTAGAAGCTTCCTAATACTCATTATTACTCCTGGTTATTTCATTTTAATCTGAGCGTGAGCCCTCTATAATCATTGAAATTCTATTACCCCCCTTGGTTTAAGACACTACACGCAACACGAGTTGGTTGTGATTAAATAGGGTTGCCTGTGTGGTTTTTATGCCAAAATGTGCCACTTACCGCAGTTCCAGGCGGCCCAACCGGTCCCATGGGCCCCATGAGTCCGAAGTCTCCACGTGGTCCTTCGAGACCTCGCGCGCCTTTTTGTCCATTTTGGCCAGGCACTCCGGTGGCTCCCTTTTTAAAATATAAAAAGCATCTGATACGGCTTTTATGTGTGCCAGTACACTCGGGGGGATTAGTAACGCCGTTTATAAAATTACAAAATTAACTAAGTCAACATTATTAAGATGGGGTGGTGATGGCAGTGCCATACTGGCATATTATGGTGTTTGAAATTGAATATGATGAATTTAAAGCTGTTATGTAAAAAAATTTACCTTTTCTCCTTGTTTACCCGAAATCCCGGGGTTTCCTTGTTCGCCCTTGGCCCCGGTATAACCTCTGTCACCTTTGGCTCCCGGTAGGCCGCCGGGTCCAGTCGCTCCGGGAAAACCTATGGTGCACTCGCTAATTATTACATTTCATTCGCACAAAAGAGCGGTATCCTATGCATTATGTCGTTTCCTAAGGCTTGCCTCAACCTCAAAGATAGTAGGACAAACCAAAGCGTATAATATGGCAGGGTAAGATAGCATCTTTTGCCCTTCAACACTTAAGTTGTAAGAGTGTTTTTTTTTCTAGGGTTGTATAATACATGTAACCAAACTTACCAATATTTCCTTGGAGGCCAGGAGGTCCTCTGTCCCCAGAGTTTCCAGGAGCGCCGCTTTCGCCCTGTGGACCTAAACGTGGGCAATTTAGAGCAATTTACAAAGTCTAGCAAACCTAAGCAAAAAGAGGTTTGAGAATATTTACCTGGTGGTCCTGGATCTCCTCGTTCGGCAGGTTCCCCTGGGGGGCCAACAGGCCCTACGGACCCTTGAGGACCGCGCTCACCTTGCCTGCCTAAACAAATAACATGAATAATTGAATAAACCCTTGCATAAAGAACTTCTACCGAATTTGATGGTGTATTACTCACCAGCCGGGCCTTCAGGGCCAGTAAGTCCGATGGCACCTCGTTCACCCTTTTCGCCACCTAGACCTTTATCACCTCGTGAACCCGGCAACCCAATTAATCCGGGTGCACCAATATGACCCTTTGGTCCCTTCTCTCCCGGCGGACCTAAAGTAAGAGGGAATGTGGTGAAAACAACATGAAGAAGGGGACAGTTGGTGATAGTACCGGTTTAATTCATCGCCCCTGGCTTATTAGGCGTGTATTTTCCGTCATAGGTTATGAGTAAAAGGTAGGTGAGGTAAACTCGTAAAAACTCAAAATAGATATTTAAATTACCAGGAGGGCCGTCCAACCCTTCGCTGCCGGTTTCTCCCCTTGGACCAGGTGAACCAGGAGCTCCAACCGGACCCCTGAAATGAAATGACTTCTATTTGTTGCACCTGAGCGGATTATATTCGTCTTATGACCGTAAATGGATATGATATACTCGCAATGTACGAATGTAACATTTATACTTCTCACGGAAAGGAGAGTATTTCTATTGAATCCGTATTCGGATTGATATGCGTACCTTTCTCCGGGAAACCCGCGCTCTCCTCTGTTGCCTGGAGCTCCTTGAGGCCCAATGTTCCCTGGCAGTCCGGGCTCGCCATCTTTTCCTATAAAGCAAAACATAGAATATAGAACACACATTGTAAGTGGAGATGGAACTCAGCATGTAGACCTCATCAACAAAAATAGTTTGCGCGGCGGGAAAAGCACATTATTATGTGCTAATAGTCAAAATCGGCTGTGTGTATAATTCTACGATCGACTTCTAAAAAAATTAATTTGTATAATAATATTGTTTTTTCTTACTGAAAATGTTCGTACCTGGTTGTCCATTATTTCCAGTGGCCCCTGGCAACCCCTGCAGGAAATCATAAAAAACTTTCAATAACCACTATTTATTTTATGTACCTACCTAGGTATAAAGCAATGCGGAAAAGTTACAAAGGCTATCAATAAATTATCAATGGCTCTGAAAAAGTTTCGAATATCGGACACTTCATATACAAAAATTAAAATATATATCAACTCGTTGACTTTTAAGTTACCTGGAATCCAGTTGGGCCTGGGGGACCTAAAAAACAAGTTTCAATCAAAATCAATCAAAACATTGGCCCTAAATCCTACTTTACCTTTACAAAATAATTGGAAATTTATTATCTTTTATAATAATGATATAGTTAATGTAAACTCTTACCCTTAATAAAGTTTGGAAAATACTTAAAGTTCCTACTTACCAGAACTGCCTCTTTCTCCTGGTGGACCAATTGGCCCAGTGGGGCCCTGAAAATGGAAATAAATTGATTATTTAAATACTCTATATTCTAGATTTACGGGAAACCCCAGTACTGGAGATATAGATAGTTTTGACTTTACAAAGGATATTTTTTCAACCCCCCACTTACTTGAGGTCCTGGGTGTCCATCTTTTCCTCCATCACCACTGAAATATAAAAGATAAATTAAAAAAAAACTTCAATGGTTTATCTTAACAAGTAGAATAAGACTTAAAAGCATTGGTAGTTTTCGCTTTTCGACCCTCCAAAACTGAATCCCTGGCCCAGGGACTTTATAAGTAGGTAAATTTGGAATAGTGTGTAAATAGAAATATACTAAGGCATAATATGCTTACCGTGGCCCAGCCACTCCCGGTGGCCCGACTTCTCCATCCTTTCCAGGTTGCCCCTAAAAAGGTATAAAAGGAATTGTAAATAAATGTCTATAGGCTATCTCATTACAGCCGGATAATTCTCCCAACTGATTAGCCTCTGGCTAGTTGGGGTGCCTCTTCCGTCGTTGGTTGTGAGTAAAAGGTATCTTTGTACGTTAGTGCTGTTAACATGAATAAGGTGTACTCTGTTAAGATTTTTCATCGTAAGAATCGGAAAAATAAAGTTGAAATGGGGAAAACTTGCATGCTCATTGGCTGAGCTAAGTCGCGTGACATGGTGCAACCAATGAGGATGCAATTTTTTTTTCCATTCCGACAATGAAAAATCTTAACAGAGTTCCCCTATTCGACAATATTTTTCCATTCCGACGATGAAAAATCTTTACAGAGTTCTCCTATTCTGTTATCTAAACCCAAATCCCAATTTCGGCTCTGTCTTGTGGTTTTTTTAAATTACCGTTAGTCCCTTGTCTCCAGGCATCCCGATTGGTCCAGGCAACCCTTGAATACCTGAAATTATTTTAAAAAGTAAATACATAGACGTATTAGTTGACTTCAATACAAAATATTATTAACGTAAAGTAGAATTTATAGTTTTAGTGTGAGGCTAGCTGTGAATTTCTAGATTCCTACCTGGGGGTCCAGATTCGCCAGTTTTACCGTCAGCACCTTCAATCCCTCTTTCTCCTACATAAAGTAAACAAAAATATGTAATAGTTTGCATAGGTAAAATCTTTAGAGCCACATTGAATGCGTTTTTTTTCATGAGAAGATTGAAACCTTCTAAATCTATTACGAATTACGTGAGAATAATAATTCTCACTACCCTCACCTGGGGGCCCAGGTTTTCCAATAGCTCCAGGACGCCCTGCCAACCCACGCAACCCCTGAAGTCTGAAAAATCGATTAAGTTAATAATATTATATTGAGACAATACTCCACCTCAACGTAGTATCTAAAACGTGAAAAAGAACCAATACCGCCATTCTTTTACATTACAAATTAGTACGTCGCACTAGTTTTCTCTGTGATGTTCTTTGGATTTATTGATTATTACGCATAGGACTCATGGGTCCCTCTCTAATCTGTGGCTGTAGGTAATGGCAAATAATTAGGTAAACTTACCCAGCAGGGCCAGGTCTTCCCGAGTCCCCTGTAGCACCTGCAACAAATTATGCGCGGCTTTAACAATATAATTACGAAAGTATAAAGTTTATTCAGCTGTTTAAGATTATAGAAACTTACAAAAACTTGTTTGATTCTATCGAATAGTTCAGATATGTAAAACGAATCTAAAGGTCGTTTCGTATGATATTGTTTAAATAAGAAGACACCAACCTTTAGATCCTTGGGGCCCAAGCGGACCTCGGTCTCCTCCTTGACCTGAAAAAATATGAATGATATAGGTTCACCGACCACTAAAGCAATAATATATTAAACTATGGGGTTCTCACAGTGTGTGTCATGCTTTTCCGTACTTTTCGAGGTTTGTACTGTTTACCAAACCAATATTCTTCCCGGGAAATAATTGAATTCCAACACAAGTATGTGATAAATTTTTCCCGGTGGTATTGAGCTGATGCCTTGGGTAAGGGCGTACTTTCCTATGCAATTGAGTATTTTTACCTTTGGGTCCAGGGGCTCCATCTCTTCCAGGAAGACCGGAATTACCGGGGATCCCCCTCTCCCCTTGAGCTCCTGCTGGGCCTGTAGGACCCCGCAGTCCTACAAAAGTAAAAGATTTTGGAAAAATTGTTACTTGCTCAAATATGAACCATACCGTTTAATTGATTCTTTTCTGAAATGTTGACAATTATTTTCATTCATTCATTGCATTTTACCGCGTTTTCCACGTTTTCCTTCGGGCCCGACAGCACCTGGGACGCCGCGGGGACCGGGGGCGCCCACTTCCCCCTTCAGACCAAACTCCCCCTTCTCACCACGTTCACCTGGAGTTCCCTGTTAAAAATTGAAATCAATTCTACCCCAAGGAAATGATTATTCATCCATAGGTTGCTTAATTTATTATTGTTTGTTTATGAAAATTGAGTGGAACTTTTATTTTAAGAGCTTTAGACACTTACGGGATGTCCCTTAGCTCCATCTGGGCCAGGGCTACCTGTTAATCCTGGAGCACCCCTGAAAAAATTAATGAATTTGTTCAGCTATATTCCAAAACTAAATGACTATGAGCGCCTGTTTACACGCAAACCAATCCAATCCAATAAACAGCGTGACATTTTGAATGGTATTCCCAACTCACCTTGCTCCTGGAAATCCTGCGAGCCCCTGATTGCCAACGTTCCCTTGCTTATGGAAAAATAAAAAAGAATGTTGTTAGGCGCCTATACTAGAACTTTTTATGAATAATAGGTAGAGCATTATTGCTCAAGTGCTGTGCTACTCCATAGCAGAATGGATAATATAACAACTTGTGTTTGACTAAGATTGTAAGCAATTAAGAAATTTTAGTAACTTTTACTTAGCAGTAATGTTCATTAAAGTAAAAAATCCCTCAGCCCAGTTTCTTGATCTGGTAAACAATTATATGTATGCTTGAAAATGGCGCTTGAACTCAGGAGTGTTGGGTTTAGGTTTGTCCTTTATTTGCATTATTACTTAGGGAGAACGCTACTATAGTCTTTAACCAGAGATTAAATCGCTTTTATTTCATGGCTTAAAATCGTTAAACCCCGGTTATAGAATATTGTACCGTTCGCCCTAAGAATTATTCCAATATTCAAGACACTTACTTGACCTTTCTCACCCACAGCGCCATCTTTCCCGGGTGGCCCTTGTAGTCCATTTTCACCGGGTTGACCTTAAAAAAATGAGAACGTTCCAAAAACTCCAGAAAAGTAATAGCAATTAGCCGCCACCACAAACTACTACTCCTTCCTGAGGTCTCGTGAGTGAGTGATTAAAATATTATAAGAGTTTAACGGTTCTAATAGTTGCTTTTATCTTCCCATTTGCATCCTATCCTTCACACACGGCGGACCTAACAGTTTCAACTTAAGACCCGTACAACATCCTGTAGGTACCGATTTTCACCAAAATCTTCATAACCAACCCTGCCCTTTACCATCTGATTTTGTACCTGATTCAGGTTCATGTGTATCCAATGTATTCTCCGACCGATTTTCACCAACTTCGCAACCAACCCCACTCTTTGCCAACTTATTTTGACAATGGACCTGATTTCAGGTTGAGACCTGTCCAAAGTACAACTTCCGTATTCCCCGACCTATTTTCACCAAATTCGCAACCAACCCCACTCTTTGCCAACTTATTTTGAAAATGTACCTGACTCAGATTCAGGAATGTCAAAATTACAACTTCCTTATTCCCCGACCAATTTTCACCAAAATCACAACCAACCCTACCCTTTACAAGCTGATTCAGTTTCAGGTATGCCCGAAGTCCAACTTTCTTATTCCTCTGTCGATTTTCTGCAAACTTTACATCAACCCTACCCTTCACCAACTGATTTTGAAAATGTACCTGATTCAGGTTCAGGTATGCCCAAAGTCCAACTTTCTTATTCCTCTTTCGATTTTCAGCAAACTTGACATCAACCCTACCCTTTGCCAACCGATTCTGAATATGTTCCCGATTTCGGATTCAGACCTGTTCCGCGAAGCGGGGGCGGAACCGGCTAGTGTTCAATAAATATAGAAAGCTAACCTGGGCGTCCGGATTCTCCGCGAGGGCCTTGTAAACCCACTGCGCCTTTAGGTCCAACGACCCCTTGATCTCCCTTTACTCCAGGGTTTCCGGGAAAACCTAAAATTTTAAAGTCCACAATGATCAGGAGGTCCGCTGCATAATCAAAGTCGAAATAATAATTATTACCATAAGCATATACATATATACATTTTTTATAAACACTAGTCGTCCACAATGTATATGTTCTACTGAGATCGCCACATAAATCATAGGATTAATATTCCCAGTTCCTGAATTTATTACATGTATGGGGTTGTAACGGTAGTGCGAAGTTTCGGACTTTTCGAATTTAGCACAATGGCTACATGTGTTGTATTAGAACAATTTTCCGGTTGGATTCTTTTTTGGTATACAAACTTAGAAAAGCACGGGAATTCCCGCCACCGTGACAACGCCTAACGTTAGTTACCTGGTGAACCGCTCTTGCCAACTTCGCCTGGGATTCCAGGGGGCCCAGATATACCTGAAAAATGGACATTTAATATTAACAAAGGGGTTTAGGGTACGATTTAAATTTTAAAATATATAAATACTTGTATGTTTTACAAAAGGGATCGACTTCATTGGATTATAGCGCCGGGCTTTTCGATATAAAAAATAATATATATAAGTTTATAACAAACAAACAAAATCTTCCAGTCACAAATTGAGTAGCTGCACTTTGTGCATTTTTATGTTAAAATAAGAAACTCACCGTCAGAACCTCGCTGCCCAGCTGGTCCTGGTGCACCCTCACGACCTAAACAAAAAAAAAACATTTTTTCGTATTATTATGAATTTCCTACAATTACAAAAACAAAACTAACATACAGAATGGTTTCCTGAAACGTACCTCTTTCTCCTCTTGGGCCAGCAGGACCCTGTAAACGATTTTCAAATTACAAAATTGGATCGGTGGCTAGGCTGCCATTAACATTTTGTAGGGACTACTGTTCGGCGTTATGGACCGTTACATACTTTTATTTATTGAGCTGACTGATATTCAAGCAATTCCAGTGGTGTTTGGGCTGTTTTTAACCCGAACTACGTCAAATTGAGCTCCTGCTCTATCAAACGGTTTCTAACTATCCTATGCCCAGTGAGTGTAATCTGGGTGTAACGTAGGTACAGCGAATGGACGCTAGAATTCGACTGGCTAAAGTGCGTTTGGGAAAGAGTACCTCTCGATAATAGCAGTAAAACATGTTGTCGGTTGACTTTTACACAAAAGATTTAAAAAAAATACTTCCCTAACAGTGATGTTCGGGTGTATTTCTAGATAGATTTACCTAAAACTAAAAGCTAGGTGATGTGAAAAAAATGGAAAATTTTCACTTCAGTCGGCACTTGAACTCAAGACCTCACGCATGATAGACGAAGTATTTACTAACTAAACCAAGAGGCTTATCATTCCCAATGAAACAGACCCACGGGCTGGCTGGCTAAAGCTAGTAAGTTCATATTACGCTGAGTATAAAAATGTTTATACCTCATCATCATGCGTGTTTTAAAATTGCATAAACACTATTTGGTGAAGTTGAAACCGCTTCTCGGCTCAATTCGCCATAGTTTGTGTGGAAAGTTTCCCAAAAATACGCTTTCATTTTGTGACGTCACAAATCCTCAGTCTGTTTTGTAACTTAAACGGTGAATTGAGGGGCCCTGCACTTAGAAACTGTTTATAACTTTGTTACTTGTTTATGTTGTATTTCATTTATGTAATAATTATAACCAATGGAAAGGCATATTTACATCCCAGCATATCTTATTTCTTTATTAATTTTATACTTACAATAGACCCAACTGGACCAACAAGTCCAGGCGATCCGATACTCCCTTTTTCGCCGATAGAGCCAACTTCCCCTTTCGCACCTAAATAATAAATCAAAAACTAAAAAACAGGCAGGTTGATATCTCTACAGATGACGGCAACTTTGAAGATAAAAAACATAAATAAGTAGATATTTGAAATCCGTTACAGGAAATCACATTACGTTGCTCGCTATCGTAACGAGAATGAGAAGTGGGAATTTATTACTTTGTGTATGTATACTCTTATGTAAGAATGAACCCTTAGCTTATTGCATATTACTTCTGTGAAAGAAGAGAAAAGCCTATGGGTAGGTCCTTCATCTTAATTTAAATCAAAATAAAGGAATTATACTCACCGTCCAGCCCTGGAAAACCACGGTGACCTTTTACTCCAGGGAGCCCCGGCATTCCAGATAAACCTAAAATGAAAAATATTTTATTCATTTTGTTTAGGTTTTAAACAATTTTGAGTTTTCTGTTTTATCGACACTTATATACGTGTATACGGCGGTTCCATGAGAAAAACCAGCACAGATTTTTTTATAAATAAATAAATAAAAATTATTATTTACCTCGTTGTCCAGGTGGCCCAGGTGATCCGATGGGTCCAGCTTCACCATCATCTCCTGGCGGCCCCTAAACACAGAAGAAAAAAGGAATTATTCAAATGAAAGAATACAGAAGTTCTGAGTTAACAGTAATCTCTTTTAGGTTTTTACCAATGACTACTATTATGACTATAGGTAATACTAAATAGCATCACTATTAGTGCTTTCTCTAAAATGCCTTCCACGACAGATTTGTTAGCAGCCTAACATGTAAGAATTTTGCGTTTTACTTGATTTCAGTTGGTAAGGCCATACACAGAAAAATAAAATGGTTTCTTTGTGTATTTTTCTTTTTTTCTTGCTTCATATAGGTGAATTGTAAAATAATATCCTCACGTCTTTTCCAGAAAGCCCTGGTTGACCCTGAGGACCGATTTGCCCTGCAGGTCCCGGAGCCCCAATTTCTCCAGCATCACCTAAAACAGATTGAATTCGAATAACGTTCAATTCTGGGTTATACTATTAATCGGATTTTTACTTTGTAGCTGCCCTAGCAATTAAGGTGTGCTTAAGTTTATTTGTTTTGCCATCGAATGCTGGTTTTTATTGTTGCATATTGTACCAATAAGGCGAATTGCCCTTCATCTATGGATTTTGAAAATTGATTGTTTGGCACTCGCGGGGACCAAGTTAGGTTTAGATGCTATTATCCAAGATTTCCTTACCTCTAATACCCTGAAAACCTTGAGGACCTGGAGGTCCAGCCGGGCCTGAAACAATCATGTAATTAGCGGAGTGGATAATGTATGATACAAGTTCCGGAAAAAACCTGAATAAACAGTTAATTTGACACTATATTTGAGAGTATGTTCAATATATTATTATAAAAAGAACAAAAGTGTTTGATTTTGATAGGGGATCATAATTTGTACAGTCAGTCAGGAAGTTAATTTGGCAACCACCTTTTGGTATCTCTGGATGAATGCCTAACTTACCAGGTGGTCCCCTGGGTCCGGGAGGGCCCACTTGTGACTGCAAATATCCAGAAAATGGCTCCAATGAATGAGGGACTCGTCCTAAAAGATCACTAGGGCCCTTTTCACTTCCCGCCTGAGATAACGCCAGTTGAGCATAGTAAGATGACAACTGGAATAAGAATTTTTTTTGAAGTTACATAGAAATAACTAGGGTGGGCAAAAATTTAATTACATATAATCATGATAACGTACTATAGGTCCAATCATTTACCGATGGCAATCGAAAATGGATTGAAAATTGAAAAACCCAGTGTGTATATGGCGGAAGTTAATTTTTTTTTTTTTCAAATTTTTCCACGTACAACGTTGTAAGTCAATCCATCTACCATTGATTCTTATGAGACTTGGTTATTATTCGATTTCGCTAGTAATCAAAAAGCACGTTAAATTGACATAGATTGAATAGAAGTGATATATGAATTGAATGTAACTTACATCAGGTGCAGGTCCAGGGGGTCCTGGAACCCCAGGAATTCCTGGAGAACCTGAAAAATGAATGTATGTATAAATTAACTTTAAACAACAACAAATATTTGCTCGTTTTCCAAGCATTCAACGTGAATGTCTATTGTCATCAGTATCTAACAATCCGTTGGGTCTATGAGGGCAAAATTAATGGACTGCATTATCCGTAGATGTGTCGCGCCATGAAATGCCGACACATTTTTAAAGGCAACTATTGCATTTGATTACGATAAGTAAAATGAGCTAACCTGGGTTTCCAGGGATGCCTCCGTCCCCAGGACGACCGGGCTCCCCTCTTGCTCCTACGTCACCCTAAAAATAATAAAAGTAATTACCAAATACCTGCATTCACTTTTGTAAGGCTGAGGCAGTGAGGGTTACTTACCCCTGTCCTTGCCGTGGGATATGGACCTACGGGAGCAGGGGTGGAAGAGTCCACACATGACGCACAACATTCGCCAGGCACCTGTCGCTGATTTTCCAAAGCGCAACTCAATTCTTTGCAAACGGTACCAGCGCAATGGTTCTTTTTCTGACAGCCCGGGTCTTCGGTGCATTCAACCTTTGAAAAAATAATATTTATTTTAAATCTATAACAAAAAATTAAACGTTTTTGTGTCTAAACAGGAATATATTTTCCTTTCGATCAAATCGACAAGAAAAAATAAAAATAATTACGATCAAAATACTTACCCTGCCGTTAGTACATAGACAAGAAGTGCAGTCACCACTTTCCCACACTTCGTCATTAATTCGAACTATCTTTTCATATAGACAGGTTTGATGGGCCGGCGCTGGTGTCACCCCATTTTCTTTTTCTAGAATATGAAATATAGGTGTTTACCTACTTTTCGAGATGTATAGGTACCTATATATCTCTCCTAATTATCTAAAAAATACCCTTCGGGGAAAAAACGCGTGTATTTGGTAATAGAGATAGGTGAAAAATCTGAAAACAGATGAAGCTGCGGAACATAACTAAGTACATGCAGGTTTAATTTTAAAGATTTTGTAGAGATTAGATTAGGCATACGAATGTTTGTTATCCTTACCAGTCTTATTATTTTGGTTAGAATCGTAGTCGTAGTAATCGTCATAATCATACTCGACTCGAGCGATGTCTGGTTGTTGGGCTTGAGGTCGCCTTTTATCATTCCTTTTCTCTGCAGCTAATACTAACTAAAAACAAGATGATGTTTGTAATTTCGTATATATGCATAGGTGAGAACGTTTAAACCCAAGTACCTTGGTTGGCACCCGATCTATATCTTTTTTTGAAGAAAGCAATTTTATAGAGTACACAAAATTAGGATGTACGAAAAAAGGGTTAACGCAAACCAATGGTATCTTGTAGGTATTGTCTAGTTGCACGGCATTTTAGGCTTTATGGACGCTTTTCTTCGACAAAAAAACGCGTTCAGGAAAGAAAGTACGAAATTTGGCATGCTTGTTCTTTGGGCCATTCTATACGATTCCTAACCGATTTGGATGATTGATGGCTTAATTCCGTGCGTACTCTACCGGTAAAAGTGAATGAAGCCACATTATTTGGGGTACGATTTCTTTTGGGGATGCAGATATTTGAAAATCCAGGTGAACACAAGGCACTTTTTTGATAGGGTAACAAATTCTCAAATGAAGCCGATTTCTATTTTCACTAATATGCCTACCTACCCTACAATAAAGCGGTACGAGTAAATACAGTGAAGGTATGAGCTATAGCCGAAATCGATTTCTAGATTTTCCATGATCCTCCAGAAAGTGGTTTTTACCCAATGTACAACTTTTTCACTTGGCTACTTAAAAAAGTCACTCTCCCGTCATACAAGAGGCATGTAAATGAATAGGAAGCAAAAGTCAACATACTGTGAAAATAAGGAACAAAGTGCAGAGGCTAAAACAGGCAGCCGTATGAACCATATTCAGTTCCAAACGCTACACCCACCGCACAAACAAAATAATCCGCGAAAAAATCAACATTTCCGTATGAAAAGCGTGGACAATACGAAATGGTTGGCTGGGTGGCCACTAAGCACTGTGCGTCTGTCTCTCATTCACAATCCTCATATCACGAATTAATTGATTCGACAGAGCATCAACAACCATACGGCAGATTCATTATACACAACTCCTACGCGAAAAGTTGGTTTGCCGGTATTGACATAAAAGCCCAGTTGAACTCCATTTACTTCGTTTGGTGACAACTATTATTAGGTCAGAATAATTCGCTAACCCACCAAAGGGAATGAAATGGCCGACTTGGTCTTTATTATTGCGGGTTATGAAGAGTGATCGAAGGATATATTGTACCTAGTAAATTTTGTGGATATTAATTTAAAGTAAGGATAATACCCTATATTACCTATATATAGGTAGGTATATATGTACATTGTACCTATCATACAAACTGCCTTTTGATTACTACACCTCATTCTTTTAATACGTTTCCGCCCCTACCCCGTAAGTAGACTAAGGGCGAACGGTATAGCCTTTATCCCGGGTTTAACGATGAATTCGTTTCTGTTTGGCTTAAAACCCTGGTTAAACCAGGCTAATGTACCTACTGTTCGCCTTAACACAGACATGGGTAATGAAAGCCACCAATGTTTTCAACTGAGTGGTAATAATGCCAAACAAACGTCTATAACAATTTTAACATACCTAATAACCCGTACTAATATAATGATTGGCCCACACTATAGGTAACATTTTTCTTCTAATATTAGACCTGATACGCATTACTATTGGTCGGCCGCCTAATATGATCACGCGGGGTCCTAAGATCGATATCATATCAACTATATGCCAAACAAGAACAGAAATCAGTGGGGTCGGTATCATATCAACCATGTGCGGAGTGCGCGGGGTCTACTTCCTATCACAACTTTATAATGCCGGACGTTTTGGCGGGGTACAATTTTTAATCCTGGTGGTTTGTGTTGATTATACCTATAGGTACCTACTTGTTCAGACTCCGCCTTGCGGTTTCCTTTTTTCGATAAAAATGATTTCATCGAGAAAGTTGAATTATAGGGGTTTTCCTCTGCAAGCCTCGTCCTGATATCGACACACTACTCTGTAGTATCGGTCTGGAATGCGTTAAAAATACACACAAGGGGTATTCTCGTTATGTGGTTATAGGGGCAATAATATTAGCTCTGATTGATAGAAAGCTCTCAATGTTAGCTGAAATTATTTTCATAGCGGTCTTTGGTGGGTCAGTGTACCTTTGGAGTGATAGCCTCCGCTGACCTCCCGCGATTTCGGCATTTACATCACCCATATCTTGCTCATTCACCGTTCACAGGCAAATAATGTTTTTTTCACTTATCTTTTACTTATATTATAGGTAGTAGAATGGCAGAAGCAGGTAATTCGAGGGATCGTCAGGTACATTAACATTTCATGGAAAGAGAGGTCCACTCTATGTTTATGATTATGCGCCTACCTCTTGCTCTGGTCATTATTATTTTTCATTCATACAACGGATCTCCAACAGCTATAGTCCTCGCGTCCTTTGAACTAAACAATCCCCCTGTTTTGCGGGGGACCGCTTGAGATCCCTTGAGACCGAGACTTCCGCTCTTAATTGGTGTTGTCTGAAACACCTTGGAGTTGTTATGTAAAAAGGTCCATGCAGTTCAAATAGGTCAATAATTGAAAATCTGAGACCATTCACATAATGTGGCGATTACGTCAGGATGAGACTACGTTTTGTTCTCATTGTCAATTGCAGCCAAAACGTGTACTTTCCTAAAGGGAAAATACACTAAATCACTAAAACATTGGTTGGCTTTAAACCCGCGCGTAGCCAAATGATGAATAATTGATATTAGATAAGATGGTACTAATTGATGATTGATATGTGTAGCATGCATAGCTTGTCTAAGTTAGTGACCCAACCGATCAAAACAACGCGTGCAATGCGTGCATCGTATTCTTTATGCAAGAAAAAAAAAGGTCAAAAATAATAATTACTTACTATTTTTGAGCTTTCTCTAAAATTGACAAAGTTCAATAATGATTTTGAGACTTTTAGCACAGGAAGTCCAACAAGGCGAGAGAAACTAGCCTTTTTCAAAACGTTTGGTTTGCACAGAGCTTATTATTTTTTGACCTCTAGAATAGGTATAACAAAAAATGCAAAAAGTGGATTTTTTCTTGCAAGGACCCCATTTTACATTTCTTCCCAGTACCTAATTACCTACCATATACCCTGAACAATATAAGAATAAGAAAATAAATGATTATATATATTTACAAAATAAAACTTCTTAGAATCATGTCAAACCATGATTCAACATTATACAAACAACCTCAAAAAGCAACGTTATAGGTAGGTACAAAGTACATAAGAATAAATTTATTGTAGTGTTACTTTTCAGATTCCGATACTAGTGAAAACAAAAAATCGGAAGCCGAGCTAATTCTAAACATTTTTCTATTATCAGTCAATTGAATAGGTAGGTATGCCAAGTAATCGGTTTGATGATTTATGCACATGCACATGCAAAATTTCAAACTCTAATGAACCTGCAGTTTGAATAAGAGTAGGTAGTTGTTCTGTTATGTTTTGTCATTATTGACTTCATCCGACTCAAATCCGCTATTGACCACACCAGCCTCCTGGAAAAAATGAAATAATCAATAGGACAGTAAAATCCACGTAAAGAAACAATTATTGTTACTAGGTATATGAAACCTTTAGGCGGGTCACGCTCAAATTGAAATGTATAATAATGACATAAGTCATAATCAAGCGGTTAGAAGCTTCCTAATCCTGATTATTACTCCTTATTACTACATTTCAATTTGAGCGTGAACCCCCTTCTTGTAGTCTTCATTGCATGTAATAAGCTAGGTATATAGTTTCTATTTATTTTAATTATTCCTATGATGAAAATTTTCCAGCTTGGCCAAATAGCCACAGCTGCTGAAGCCAACAAAAAAATTAGCTACTTAGTAGGTTTTATCATCAGTCCCATTAGGGGAAATCAACAGATCCGATACCTATACCTATATATATGTATAGGTATATGCTAATCGGAACACTCCTGTATGTTTTTCGGAAACACGGTCACCCTAGAAATAGGTAAAATAAAAACGTTTTTGGTATCATCCTGTCTGTGAACAGAATCAACCTACAACCTACCAGAGATGATGTAGCTGGCAGATCATTGGTAGTTGACAAACGTGCAAAACTAATTGAAAGCTCATCGCCTTCTCTTAAAGATATATTGGTTGTGGAATCTTGTGGATGATCTGATGCCCCTTGGGGTACGTCAATAACAGCCACCCCATATGCTGGTGGAGAGTCAACGTCATTATTGCTAAGACAATCTTCATAAGACGGAGGTTTTTCCGGTTCGTGGTCATACGAAGGAGGCCGCATTCTCAGCCTCTCAAGAACAAATCTTAAAATATTAACACATCCAAATTAGAATGAATTACGAAGAGCCCTAATCAACCCCATTAACTCAGTTTTTCAGGGACACAGCCATTGATATTGATGTCTTTATTTACCTTGGGGACTCTTATGGTAGGTAATAACCTAATTACCTATACATATTATTTTGTTGATTTTCCGGAAAAATAAATTGTTACATACTATGGGTTCACTCGGTGCGTTATGCTTTTCGGTGTTTTTAGAATTTTCGACAGTGGCCATATAATGTGTTTACCAAAGAAATATTGAAACCAGGAAAAAATTAAGCACAAGTGTTGGAATTATTTTCCC
>Ga0194135_10000768_pt1 | contig 18733 bp, 14 predicted proteins | sample LitLau_LLRF_2013_FD_134024 | JGI IMG/M metagenome (GOLD analysis project Ga0194135, IMG submission 134024) | Freshwater sediment microbial communities in response to fracking from North America - Little Laurel Run_MetaG_LLRF_2013 (version 2) | ecosystem: Environmental > Aquatic > Freshwater >...
AGAGAGAGAGAGAGGCGAACAGCAGATGGGTTGGATTCCTTGGTCTTTTTTGATGGATTATTAACTTACCGGTTTTCTCCTCATTTTTTTTTCACCCGAAGGCTTCAAAAACTCTTATCACCAGGATCAGAGAAATACAAAAGACACGACAGGCAGACACGGGATCTTCCAAAAGAAGCCTAAAAACCCACCTCTAGTCCCTTCATCATGCAAAAAAAAAACTAAAACTAAACTTTAGCAGTCTATCACCTCCTCGTTTCGTTCTTTATGCATTTCCACTGGGAAAGATCATAAAACATGCATGGTGGAAATAGTCATAAATCCACAGGCATAAGTGCATCTTTAACAAAAAAAAACGTTGAAAAGTTATTAAAAATTAAAAATTCTTGCACGCAAATAGAACATCTTCCTACTACCATGATGCTCCTAACCGAGCAGCTCAGAGCTTAGAAAACAAGGACTGACGGCCTAATAAATGTCAAAAACGGGAATGGAGAAATGGGAATAAAGATCTGGCGGGAGTGATAGTGAGAAGCACAGCAGAGTTGGGGATTGTAATTGTAATGGGTTTGCCCTGACCTTGACATGTGTCATCCGATGGTAGTAGAGGTTCGAGGAGGCCGTGAATCGTTTCCCACAGGTTGGACACTCGTGCGGCTTCTCTCCGGAATGGATCCGACGGTGGGTATTGAGGGAGGATGAGGTTGAGAATCCCTTCCCACAAACGTCACACTCGTGCGGCTTTTCACCTGCGGGACCAAATATGAATTCATTAAAGGACTGGGACGAGGACCAGGAAGTAGTGAAACTTTGGACAGAAAGTGGAATCATCCAGAATCCAAAGGGTTGAATACACAAGTTGGCTGCTGGAATAATACGTTGGGGGGAAGAGAATGGGGAGAGAGTGGTGCTGGCTTACCCGTATGAGTCCGCATGTGACGCTTGAGGAGTGACGGTCTGTCGAAGGCTTTTGAGCAGACGCTGCAAGGGAGGAGTGAACGCGTTCGCTTACTTGATGATTTGGCGGAAGCTGAGGGGGACGTCGAAGAAGGATCCGAAAGAATTGTGAGCGTTGGTGAGGTCCAGGGCTCGTCTTCCCATATCTCTTTCTTCTGAAGAGGAACACATTTGGAAATAATCAGAAAATTGCATTGAAAATTGGTGAAACTTGTCACTCTTCACATTATTCTTAATAATTAAGAACGCCAATTATTGGCGTTTTTTTTAAACTGCGTCTTCCCCAGTGAAAGGATCCCGTGAAAGGAGGATGCTAACGTGAATGCGGAAGAAGTGAAACGTTTGTTTCCGTCCACTTTAAAATTGGAATAATGAATTACGAGAACAGCATTGCCTGAAATGTTTGGAACAGAGCATGGAGGGATCATTTCATTTTTGAAGTTGCGTTTAAGTTTCCGTAGGAGTGAGGCTAAAGGCTGTGGTTCTTTTCTCTCTATTGTTCCAAACCCGGAAAAGAGGTTGAGGGGGAAGGTTTATTGAAACTTATTTGAGAATTCGAACGGAAATTAATACTTTTATTCTTAATTCAAAATAGTAAGACAATTTCTCGAAACCACTCAAAATATTTTTTTTGGAAAGCTGGAGACAAACGTTTCGAAAAAATTGTGCCTGAATGCAATTAATTTTAATAAGAAAATTGGGCACGCTTTATTAGGGTCCCAGTAATTTTTTTGCAAGAAAATATTCCGCTGCATTCCAGCAGTCCTCAAGAATAGAAAAGCTAACAAAATGACAAAATATTTATCAAGGGGTCAATTCTCACTAGAAATGCCAAGAGGAAAATGAAAATACAATTTCTAACTTGTAAGGCGTTAGAAATAAAAATGAAATTCGAACTGAACTTCACTCGCGAACTTGAAGAGATTGGTAAAAATAAAAAAAAAACTTTGAATTGATTTAAAAGGTTCAATCAAAAAGTTCATCAGCCCGTCCATGATTATAAAAACTTATCCTATAAAATCAACGCAAGGAAGTAGGTGGCGACGGAAGAGGAACAAGTAAAAGTTTTCACCACCTCACTCCAACTCGAGCAGAGTTGCTTTCTCTCTGAGTTTCCCTGTTCACGCTTTCTCCCCTAAGCTACTCCCCCCAATTGATAATTGAGCAATTCCGACTGTTTAAGTATCAGCTCAATAAAGGAATTATGAACGACTGAAAGCATTGAGAAAGTCCAAGAGCCCTTACGTGTGAATGGAAGAGTGAGGTGGAGAGGTCAAGTGGTACTTCCAGGAGTAGAGCCTTCATGGTCTCCTCGAAAATGGCCTCCTTGAGGGCCTTGGTAAACGGGAGCGGTGGTTCCGTGGAGAAGAGGACAAGTTCTTCCCCAAACGTGATTGAGCGATGGACCTCGTAAATGACTTGACCTCCCGGGAGGATCATTTCCACCAGATTCACTTCTTTGGAGATTTGCGGACATTCCCGGAGGAATCTGACCCAGGAAGTGGCTCTCAGTCCGCCCCATGAAGGGAGCCTCTCTTTCAGGAGTCCCGAGTCCATCAAGTTCCCATCCGTCCGGAGCGTGCCTTGGAAGGGGGAGAAACGGAGGCCGCGTGGGAGCAGGGCCTGATTGGTCACGACGCGAACGCTCTTCTCTCCTCCAACATGGTCCAGTGACAGTTCCTCCGGGATGAGGACAAACGTCTCCATTTCCTAATTTCCGCTCTCCGACCTCTGCGCCCTGAGCTGGGGAAAGGGTCAAGTGGATGATGACGGGTGAGTTTGGGGTCAGTCGTAGGGCGTCATGGCTTATTGTCTTGTAATTGGTGGGAGAGGGTCCCTTGGAAGATGAGGTGCTACTGTTGAGACGTTTGTAGAAACCAGGAGCTCCTTCATAATGTGTGAGACTACCTGTCTCAACCACACATCATCCGCCTACCTGCTTTTCTTACCTCTCCTTCCACTTGCACTTCTTCTTATCTGTCTTTTGTCTGAGAAGACAAAAGAAGAAGAAGGAGGTGGGGACCAATCCGAAGGAACCAATCAGGAACCCCAGGACCAGCCTTCCGAGGGACAGGCCCAACGACAACAATACGCACCTTCCAGATTCGCCCAAGATGCACTCACAGCATCTCCACTCCCCGCACAGCAGCAGCAGGAACCGCAACCTCAAGGAATGGTTTCTTTATCCAAATTAAAAACCCACGTCTAAATTCTCCCTGATTTTCCCCCAAAAATTAACTTTGACCTGAAAACTTGGTAAAAATTGGTTGATTCATGAAAAAAAGAGAGCAAGTTCCACCCACGCAGAGCTTCCTCTCAATGATTTCCTTTATTTTTAAACGTTTCTATAAATACGCCTACAAAGTATTAATTTAGGAAATTGAATAATTAGCAGAAGGAAAGCCGTTTTGGACCGATGCTTTACTTTTCGGAAACTTTTTTTTAGAAATCAGTCTTCTGTTGTTGCTTCACACAGACATTTATGTAAACCCAAAAGGAGGAAAAAAGAATTAGACAGAGACAAGACACCGCACAAGGAATAAGAAATAATACGAAAATAATCTTAATTCCTCATCCTTTGAAGTTTGACGAACATAAATGAAAAAAAAAAGTTTTTCGCAAATAAATTCCCGTTATTTTCTAAATTATTTATAAATTATTTTTGTTTTACCTTAACTTACTACTAAACTCATTTTGTTCTGCGTAAAGCCAAAGGAGGAGTCACGATTTCCAGCTGGACGAAGTAGTGATGATGATGATGAGTTGACCAAAGGGAGAGACAACGATCGAGAGTTAAATGGTTCTTTTTGTGCTCGCACGAAAGACGACTCCATTGTACACCAGTCTATAGCGTAACCTAACGTACACTTAAATAAGTAGTAACGTAAATGTAAACGCGTTATACTAACCAGCAGAACAAAAAGTTCAATTTTTGTAACAAAGTGTATTTTGTAGTACGAGTAGTCAACAGTGTCAAAATTTTGAAGTCTAACCCTACCCATTATTAGAGAATGGAGGGGACAGAGCGGGGAAGGGAAACCCCCTTATTTACATAAATATTTTGTTTTAAAAAGCGGAGCGTTGCGTGTTTAGTCGTCAATATTTTTCTTTAGCTTTGAAAGACTGGAATCTGACAGAAATCAGAGGATTCCGTTCGTGTAGTATTGGTATCGGTCATACCATGTGGTAGTGAGGGAATTTAGTGACTGTTTCACCATGTCATTCACCAATGACTGCAACTGCTCTTCGGTCAGCGTCACGTGGAACCTACTCTTGAGTGAGGCTATTGTTGAGACGCCCCCAGATTTCAAACACGTCAATTGAGATCCTAGAAACAAGTTATACAGTTTTTCTTTATATTATACTTTGGTTGACTTGATAGACACCGGGTAAGGTGGGTAATAAGATGTGGATAAACTGTGGTAATAAGATGAAAAAGAGCCAGTTACGTACCAACTCTCATAATTTCCACCAAATGGACAATTTTATCGGAATATTTTTTGGCGGCCACAAGTCCTTGGAGCATCAGGATTTTGAAATACTCAAACATGTCTGATTCTGGGCCGCCCATGACCTGGACAAATTCCTCCGTGAGTTTGAAAGGTGAGCTCTCAAACCCAAGGTTCTTGGGGGATGTGGACATGATGAACCCGTAGTCAATGTGAATGATGTGGCCTTCGTTGTCCAAGAGGATGTTCCCATTGTGCCTACAGGATTCATAGATCATACATTGCGTAATGAATGACCAACTTACAAATTGAATTGAATTAAATTGGTATATCAATTACCTATCCTTGACTTGCATTATGTAGCAAATCAAACAATAGGCAGCACAACTCTCTACAAAGTTCTTCTGGGCAGTTAGGAATCCTTCCGAGTTCTCTGGCCCAAATTCCTGGAGAAAGTAATCCAGGAGTGACATCTGACTGTGCTTCTTGATTTGATGAAGGGATACCGTATTCACGACCGGCTCAATCATGCCACTATCATTGGAAAGCACAAAAATCCTGCAGACAAATCACAATCATGAGATTTTCAGTTAGAATCTGATTTTAATGAGAGACTTGTTGAATTGTAATAATTATTATTAAGGCTATCTATACCTGCATGGCCTAACCCAGAGGGAAACCCTTTCTTCTGACCAAATGTCTTTCATCAGTGCCAACAGTTGATAGGCCATGAGCTCCTGCCTCAAGTCGTCCCCACACTTGACAATGCAGGGAAGGAGTTTCCAGCCAGGGAGAAGACCAAAGGGACTGCTCCGCTTAATCCTCTGAACCTTCCTCTCAAATAACTCCTTTAGAATGGAGGCACTTGGGTCCTCGGGATCACGCTTGAACGTACTCTTGGGTACATTCATGCTTTCAGAGAGACGACGCCGAATATCAACAGCTGCCACGTAGACGGGTTCCCGGGAGTCACAGGAATCTTGACTCATTTGTGAAATTGTGTCACTCCCACCGTTCCGATGAGATTTCATGCGCAGATACTGGGCAGAGATCTCATCATCTTCTTGGGACCAGCAGTCAAGGTCGAAACAGCTGCTATTGGAGGTCGTTGGGATGTTGACGTTGGAGGTTGAGAGGGACGGCGGGGAGGCGCTACTCATCATTCCAGAATCTGCTTCCCCAGGGGTTGACGGTTTTTTGGTCTTCTCTTCACCCGAATCTGACACGACTCCCTCGAGTAGATTCTCCTCTGACCGACTGTGACGGAGCATTGACGCAATTGTCGATTTCGGTGGGAGAGGAGCAGAGTTGGCATCTGGAACCTCCAGGACTTCAGCATAAATCATGTATGGCGTCTATAATAGTGCAAGGAAAAACTCGTCTGTAAAGGCTGGACAAGCAACAAGTAGAATTTTACCAAAAATATTATTATTAGTACCTTGTCCTTGGAGTTGAGGACGGTGGCGTCTTGAGGTGGGATCCTTAGGACGATATGCTGGACATGATTGTGCACTGGTACCCATACCCTTGCCGGTAAATTCAAATTAACTAGATTTAGCTCAGCAATTAGCTTTGGGGTCTTGTCTTCCTTCGTTGGAATCGCGGACAAATTCTTCCCAATTTGAATCAGGGCCTTCACAAACTCAAGCTGCGGGGATAGTCTGGGAGCCTAGAAAATTAAACACAACAGTAAAGCTTAATAAACTCCGTTCCGTTCGGTTGTGGTTTTCATTTCTGATTTCTGCAACTCGAACTTACGCCGCAGGTGCATTCCGCCTTGTCCGGACTAACGTCACTGAATCCTTTCTCAAAGCAGATGCAACCATTGTCGAAGCCGTGCCCTGAAGTTAAATCCCCCAAACAGTTCCGGGGAAGACCAAAGGAGCCCACTCTCTTGTGATAGTTTTGGAAGCCGTTGAGATTTGATTCGCTGAAGCCTTGCTTCATTGCTGGAGCATCTGAGAGGGAGCGTTGGTGAGACTTGAGTCTTCCAGTGCTGAATTGCGGCATGGGCATGATTGAGCTGGTGGAATGAAGTGGGAAGGGTCCCTGTGGGCTGGAGAGGGGTGACGGGAGAGAATTTGTGGGCACCAGGGACAGTTTCTGCAGTTTTGGATCTTTCAGCCTAAGTACAAACACAGAATCCAAACATTGTCAATTGAATCCTCCAGAAAACATCAAAGGCATCGTACTAAGCCATTTCCCATTCCTTCTCACCTTAACGTTTCTTGGAGTATTGTGTTCCTGAGTTTCGTATAGTGAGATTTCTTTCGGGATTGAGATTGAGCATCGCATGAATAGGCATCCAGTAGCCAAGCACATTGGAGGCTAAAATCCACTGACTTCCTTGCCCTTCAAATAAAAAAAGAATCATTTTCTGAGATTCGTGATTCATGACATTGGAATCCGTTTAGTAAAGTTCAGTTCCAGATCCATAAAATGTAATTGGGAGCACCGAAATAGGTCAATTTATCATTCATGATAATGGATCAACCAGAAGGGAAAGAAAACAAATTGAAATGCCAGAGACCTGGTTCGTAAGTAATAGAACACATTAGAGGAAGACAGGGGAGCAAGTAATCATAAAAAATCAATACTAGTCAAAATAATGGTCATATGGCTTGGCCAATTCCACGAATAACAATCAAATGTTCAAATTAAAAATGAAATAAGGCCACCAGACGCTACTCCATTAAACGTAAACACAATTCCTAGTAAAGTTAATTAAATATTCAACAGGAGTGGGAAAAGGGAACAAATCCCAATCCCATGGCCATGAAAAACAAATCAATCATCACTCATCACACGCCTGCACCTCCCGCCACCACAAAATTTACGGATTGACTCTTTTTTCTTTTCTTTTTCTAAACGCTAAAACTCACCTCTTGAGAAGATAAGGGTGGAGGACTTCGGCCACGTCCTGCATATGAATGTACATGGTCACCAACTGAGGAAAGTAGAAATCCACCTCACGCTCTGGGAATCCAAACATCCGATTTACTGAAAACAGAGCACGCAGAATTACTGGGAGACGCTTCAAAACAATTATACATAAATTCTAAATAGCTTCTGACACATCGTATGCTTACCAATGTACTGTTGGACGCCAGGTTCTTTGGACGTAAACAAGTAGCCGATGGCGTAGGACATGTTGAAGATTTGGCTTTCAAATAACCTCAACAACCAAGAGGAAGTGCCTTTGGACCCGGACCCGTCTGCAGAATGCCCTCTCTCCTGGACGACGACATGGTCACCCCTTCCCTCATTGCTCTCTCGTGGACTGATTTCGGACTCATCGTGGGGATACTGCTGATGCGGAAGGGGAAGCAGTGAAGTACTACAGGGAGAATCCCGGACATCACCTCCAATTCCGTCGCAGAGTTCGACATTGTTGTTGATGTTGGGGGTGTCCTTGCTGAGTTTACAATTTGCGGCACGAGTAACAGAGGTCCAAATCCCAATCCCTGTGTGACATCCTGGTGTTGGGGGTTTATTCGTCTCTGCTGGTGGGGGTGTCGAACTCGAGCCCACTTTTTTAGTTCTCCCTTTGAGGTTTAACTTGAGCACACTCCGCATTCCACTTGTGACTGTATGACCGACCGTAGGTGGGGATTTTGCGGATTGGGGGGATGGAGTGATGGGGAGCGGTGAAGACTTGATTCCAATTCCACTACTATTTCTAAATCGATTAAAAATGGATGTCTGTTGTTCGGATGAATTTGATTTAGTGGGTTTTGGTTCGGAACTATTGATGCTGTTGATCAAGAAATTCTCTCCGGGAAACGGTTCCTCAAGAACCGCTGAGTCCATCTCCATGGAAACCCCACTATCAACTACGTCCACGTCCAGATCCGATACGAGGGATGACACGAGCGTGGCCTCCCCGTCCGTCACTTCCTCTTCCTCGTCTTCATTCAGGAATTGAAGTTGGGACGCCGCACTGGCTCCTCCGCACCAATTCTTTACTCTTTCCTCGTCAAGGTCTTCGGGATCCTCCTCATTGAGGGAATTGGAATCGAAGCTGAGGCGTGGGGAGACCCCATCAGGCGGGAAATCCTCAGACTCGGAAAGGGATCCATTTGGGATTCCACTGGCCCCGGACACTGTGGAGGCTGAGGCGGAACAGACTCCGGAATCATCTGAGTGAGGCCCTCCTGGTCCTGGATAATGGCAGAAGGGACACTTGACTACGACGGCTTTAGTACTACTCCCAAAATCCTGCTGATGCCCATTAATAAAGTGATGACGACAGTAGTTGCTGCTCATCCGCGGACTTGCAGAGGACGTATTGGAAAAGTTTGAGCTCTGGCGTCGATGCTTGAAAATCCCTGAACCCTCTTGCTCCTCATCTTGACTTTGGTGGGGGTCGAGTGCGAACTGATAGGAATCCATTGACGGCGGGGTGGACATGAAGGAGTCTAAGCTCCTATTCCGATTATGATTGTGTCGTCCAGTCGAGTCGAAGTCGCAGTAGGCGAAGGGTCGTGGGGGTGAGGAAGGATCCATTTCAGGATCATGGTAGACATTTCCCAAAACTCCTCCATTTCCATTACAGAGGGTTAGTTTCCCAAAAACTGCTACTGGACTCGTCCCGTAGTCGCATTCATCAATCTTCTCCCGGAGTATGGCCCTGGAATAAAATAAATAAAACAAAGCTATAAAATCAAGTTTTATAGAGGGACGTCATTTTTCCAAAAAAAAATAGTTTTTTTTACTAGAAAACTTAAGAGGAAAAATATTTCTCACTCCGCATATCTATCCTCATCAATCCACCACGACCCAGGCCAAGAACCACTCAAACTTTCCATTCCCCAGAGATCGAGACGGAGAATTGTCTGTTCCCCAAATGCACAAGCACAAGCCCAAGTCCTCCGTTTAACTTTCTCACACAGATGAATTGAACAGGAACGTCAATTCAATTTCTAACTAATCCAACTAAAACTTTACAACATCGAACAAACTGAATCTTCTCCATATCATCCCTGCAGAGTTTTAAAGTGGCCTCCCGTACCCGTTGTAAACTATTATAATAGTTTCCCTTTACCTTCCCTTTTATGACACAGAGACTCAGCACACCGGGAATTACAGTACCAAGAAAGATAAATTGTCCACGAAATTTGCAATAATAAAAATCAGGAATAGGGATACAGGATAAAGATTCCTTCCATTGCTCACTGCTTGCTCACTCTTGCAGCCAGGCAATTGTTATGATTTAACTCTCTTATTATGGTGCTTGGTTGTGGATGACTAAAATGTAGGAGGAAAGGAATGAGCAGGATACAATTGCCGTAGTTCTCACTCGCATGAATGAGCTCATCACAACTTTTATCATCAAACTCCCCACATATCATTTCAGGGAAAAAACCTTAATTCTGTGTTAGAGTAATAAGTTGATTCACTGCTTGGTGGGACCCACGTCACAGTCCTATTAAAAGTGAACTCCCAGGAATTGGATATTGGCCTGTGCTTACTCCCATGGGCTTCTACTTTAGATTAAAAACCCCTTGAGAGCTCAATTAATATACAAAGTGCAAGTCCAGGCCTAATCCCGTCTAATCAGGCAAATTGAGGAGATTACGCGGAACAACAGAAATAAAATCCCCCGGATAGACATGCAAAAAAGTTATGACCAAAATGACGGAAAACCAGAACCAGAAATAGAAATTCGGTCGAGTGAGAGGGACCAAGAAACCACATTCATTAATTTTAAGCAAAACGTGGTTGTGTTGTGTCCGGAATTTATATGTTTGCCATCAAAATTCGTAACGGCTGCATCCATCAGTGGACGTCAGAATTATACAGAGGTAAGCGAAACCCGTACGTCAGCAGTGTGATGCTTGATGCAGAAAGGAAAGAAAAGCTGTCCAATAACTCGATTTTCAAATCAAGCTAAAACTTCTGGATTTTATAAAGAATTGAGGTAAGCAAAACCAAGTGCAGGAAATTGGTATCGGAAACGGCACATTACATCTCCGACTATAATGACAAGGTAAACAATATCCGCCCCTAATTAAAAGCCTGAATTATTAATTGAGGGAATGGGATTCCACTAAAGTAAAGGAATATCAATGTCAAGTTTCCAGCGCAGCAGGTTTCTCTCATCAGGAACGCGTCTTTTTTCATTAAAACAATGGAATTATGGAATGGAACTCCTAAACTGCTGCACCCAGTGAGATTTGACTTTGATCCTGACCTTGTCATCATCCCCTTCCATTCTTCTCCTCCAGCATCCAGCACACAATGTTTCCCCATATTACAATTATTTTCAAATTTCCATATTAAACCCACTAAACCGTACCCCCATTTTCTTCACAACCTCAAACGCACATTCAACAGACGGGAAGACTCCTCCTCTGAGAGTCTCCCATCTTTCCACTTTATTGGCAAACTTCCATTTAGGCTTCTCTTTCAATTATTCTCTTCACAAATTCACATGCATATCCTCAAGAAGGAAAATATTATTCACTTTTAGCAAAACACTAAAAAAAACCTTAAATAAAAAAAACTCACTTTAACCCAGTTTAAGACAAACACGAGAACACGGGTTGACATTCATCCAGAACCGAACCATCTCCACTTCCTCCAATTCCAAGTAAAATGTGAAAGAATCTCTCCATCTCTCTCTATGGACCGTAAAAATGGAATTAGCGGGAGAAGTACGTACGGGTACGCGTTCAAATTTACGACCGACAGACAGACACCGGAGGGATAAAACTCTGCACAAATAAACCAGGCAGCGGAGAGGTCCACATTTGCGGAAATTCCAAGGCCAAGAAATCTACTTTTACTGTTAAAACTGTGAAACTAAAAACAGATCCAAGTTTATAGCCTTTAATTCCTTCACATTTCGCCAAGTCTTCTTCTCATCCCCAAGTAATTTCCACTCTGTAAATTATTATTCCACCACCATCACCACTCTTCTAAAAATGAAATGAAAATGAAAACCACAAATAACCTCAAAACAGAGCGTCGTCCCTTTAATGAAATTGGAAATTCCGTAATTTTGGAAGCAAATTTTCAAATCTTCAAATTTAAGAAATTCGAAAAAAAAAATGGAACAGTCAAAACTTTCTTCTTGAAAAAAGGCAAACCTTCTTGCGAATCCAGGATGGTGATAAAATAATATGGTAAAAAGTGCCAAAAATAGATAAATGGCAATGGAAGGCGGAGCAGAGTAGGGATGATATTGAATGTCTTCTTGCGAAAAAGAGCAAAAGGGAGAGAAGCTAACGATCCGTTCAAGCTAAATTACCCAATCCTAAAAGCCAACGCCCACTGATTCCACTGGCAAAAGCCATCCATCTAATCACCTTCCAAGAGAGAACTTATCCCTGACTTGATCTAATTCTCATGAATTTTCACCCTTTGTTCAATTATTCCAGTCCTACAGTACAGGAGCAGCTAACCAACTACAACACGGCAATTTTGCCACTCGCACGAGCCAAAGTCATATAATAAGCACCTTTCCTTTACAATTACAACCTAAATTTAAGTCTCTCAACACAAATTATATGCGCTCAGCGTCACTCTCCCTCTGTCACCTTTTTCATTTATGATCTTAGATAAAGGGAGATGTGGTGATGGAAAAGCTTTGGAAAACTTTATTTTTGGTTTTCATAACCCATTTGTTCTAGCAAGGACTAAAATATAGTATAGAAGCAAATTTCTTTCCAGACAATTTCTAACACAGACGTGGTGACGTCATTCAGATTGTAACGCTAACACTTAAGGAATCGTATTTCTTTTCCATTCACAGAAATTGGTTTCATAAGAGACTCGACTCCCTTGAAACAATTTTAGAAGAGTCTGCAATCAATCAAGTAAAACCCACCAATTTCTGGCTATCTCCTCCACAGAAATTAAGTTCATCATCTATCCTCACGCCACCGTCGCTGCTGCCGCCGCCGCCAACACGACTTTCATTCATCATCCCAATTTGTGATTCTCTGATTGCCAATTCGCCAAATCGAAGCCTGACCTCCTCCACACAGCACCAGAGAAGAGCGAGCGAGCGAGGGAGGGAGGCAGGACGGAACCTTGAATCTCATTCCCTTTTAAAAATTGCAAGTAACAACGCAGCAGGACTCTCATAATAATAATAGTCATGAAATTTGGCCGCCGGAAGGCTAAGAGCTTTGGCTCTAGGTCCAAGTCCAAGCAACCTGCCTACTGTACTGCTATAGTAAATATAGGAGGAAGCGTAATCACTTGAATTGCAATTTGCAAAAAAAAGCCCCAAGGCCCAAACGCAAAAATGCACTTTGGCTCAACTTACTTTCACTTTTCGGCGGCCTAGAATTTAAAGAATTAAGAGGAACAATTTAGAAGGAAGAGACAACAGAGCACAGGTGGGCTATGCAGGATGAACTGGTAGACAGACACATAACATACAACGGATAGGGCGTAAAACCTTGTTGCCAAGAAAAAAGAGCGACGGGCGACGACGCTCAACGTTGTCATGTGTAGGAAGTAAACATTGGAAGATGAGGATGACTTGCCATCTCGTACAGTGTAATTAAATTACAATTTCTATTAGGAAATACGGACGATACGCGAGCTTAATTATGCTCCACCTGCCTTTAACTTGTCTCTATACGTAACTTACAACCTCCTCCTCCTCTCATGTGTCATGTCTACACTTCCAAGTTCAGAGCGGGTGAGCGGCTCGTTTTTCATTCACCCGTAACTTGATGACTCCCGGAACTACTCACTATGACTATCCAATATGGGAAATTGAAATTATCCTTGAACTTTGGAAATCGGTTTCGGTATCGTCCGGAAAATGATATAAAAACTTATTGGGCGCGCCTTGTACCACCAACACTTCACACCACGGCTAGCTTAGGTTACCACAGTCAGGTACGCCTCATGTTTTATGTACGAGTGGAATCTTTTAATTTCCTCAGAGATGAATAACAATCGATAGACAACAATAGAAATGAAGCATAAACAAATTTAAGAAACATGAATGAGGGGTAGGTAGAGTACCACAACATAAGGGAACAAAAAACCTTTTCCTAAAAGTAATAATATAAGAGTGCTCAGTCACTTCCATTGAAAACGCTAACTATAGTTACACTGCTACGCCTGCACGTGGCACCTTTCTGATTTGCCCAAGGAACATTAAATCCTTAGAATTCTATGAAAATTTATTCCACGCGTCGATTCATGAATGGAGTATCATAAGGGGATGCGGATTCAGCATCTTTGAACCTTGCATTTATATAAGGTGGATTGGAAATGGAAAAAATTTCCACAGTTTCCAAGTGCTGAGGAAAATTATGCGCGCAGTCTACCTGACCTACGGTGATTGGAGGATCTTTTTTTTTCTTTTTTCTTTTTTTCACAAATTAATAAGGGCAACTGGAATCAGTAATCATATCCTTCTCGGCTAAATTTTAACTTTGGTTTTCAAAGTGCGAGGGAGTTAATTGAAAAGACACGCCCTGTCATTCAAAGCATGAATTATTTCAAGCGTGTAACATATCCCCTATCCATCATTCAACAGGCTTAACTAACAGGGACCGGCTCATATTCGGCGGGCCTGTCAAATCCTTGACAATTCACACATCACAGGACTTGTCCGTCAGTGGAAGCACTTTAGCTCTTCGGAAGCGTCCTATCCTAAACATTACTCGCCCGCATTCCAAGATTCAAGACCACACAGATTTGTTATTTTTGGATTTATATCCACAATCAACAGAAAAGGAAAGCTCAGGAGTTGGACAGAAAACAGGAGTGGGATGCAGGCAGGGCACGCCCAAACTTTCTTTATCGTCACCAAAAAATGTCTATTTGACATCTCATCACTTTCCGCACCTCCCATATTATGAGCCATGACACACACAAACGGGTCAAACAACGAAATCTCCCGACTTCACTCCCACAAAGTTAAATTTCATGTTCGTTAGCAGAGGAGTATGACAGCAGGGACTGTTAGTCTCATCGACCCGATGAGAATGGAACGGGGAACCACAAACGGATAAGAGACAGCCAACAGACAGCCACTATTCAGAAAGAGTAAACAATTCAATTCTCCCAAATCTCTGTGAGAAGCCTAGTCATAGCCCAGTGGGAATAATGGAGAATGGAGACGGAGAGTAGTGGAATCAACTTTATCTTTTAAATCCCCACTCCATAAACCAGCTTATCGTGTTTAAATTCATTTTATGTTAAGAATCTATCAAATCATCCAAGGAAAGGACTTGACCTCTGCATACGCGGGTCAATGAACGCCCGTAGCTCACGGAGGAAGATGTTGATGTTGATTGAGATGCTGATGCTGCTAAAAATAATAAAAACATTTGTCAAGTATGCTATATTTCCAGTTGAATTACATTATTTACTGTAACATTCCACGCACTCGCACGTGCGCGTGGCTGATTAACGAGAGAGGTGAAAAGTTGACGTAGAAAAAATAAACACAATAGTCACGTAATAAGTCTCCCAGCCTGCTTGCTATAGCCTTGCTCTGCTGGAGAAACAAAGATGATGAGAAATGATGCAGACGCTTCCAAAGATTTTCCTTGAAGATTTGCAGAACAATCCCAAATTCAGGACGATTTAACCTTGGACAAGTAGTACCACCACCACCAGTTCCGAGAGAGCCATAAAAAATGAGACGCCAAAGTTCATCTGCTGTACTTGCCCATTGTCCATTCGAATCAATTCCCCTTTCATGTAGACACTTATGCAGACTGACCTTCTCGTGAAGAAGGAAAAGAAAAGGAGTTCGTACTCAGGCGGAATAGCATAATGTGGACCGCCGCATGTCATAAATCACATAACAATTGAACCCGCGCGGAGCGACAGCTCTGTTGTTGTATACTAATTCTAATTTCCATTTTCTTCTATTCTTAGGAGATGATTTAAACTGTTGCTTATTTATATTCCTAAAGAAACAAAATGGAAGGGAGACGCATCCCAGTCAGTAACAAGTTTTCTGGATTCTGATCTAATCCTGCTTCCTTTCCTGTAGCACGCAATCCCTGCATGCTTGTCTGAAATTGTTGTTTGACTTTGTCACACTTTATATCTTATGGATGGGGCGGAAGAAGGAGGGAAGGATTCCCCAGCCTCCATTGTTACTCAATGGGAACTCGTTGAATCAATTCAAGTAAATTGGACAATTAAATGTCCTTCCTCTCTCTAAGTTTTGTTCTGTCTGCGTGTGTAATCTAAAACAGAGCTTGCCCTGTTCACACACACGCTGACTGACTCGGAGAACAATCCCCACAAGTAACTTAAACTTGGTTCTTCTTCGTCCTTCCTACATCCCAATTCCCAAAGGAGCAAGATGAGGACGAGGATCAGATGAAATTGGAATAGAAGAAGACAAGGAAGGCAGGACACGACGGAAATGGAAATGGACCAGCGGAGGAGCTCTTTAGATCTTTAATCAAAGTAGGCTCTCATGCTTCTTCAAACCCGCAGTTGTTAACCGCTTGTATACCTACTACCGGCTTCCAGTGTAAAATCGGAGACAAACTGGAATAGCTTAAAATAACAACACCGCCGTGCTCCGGAATTTAATCCCAGGCTGCACTAATTTTGGTTCCAAAGGTTCTCACTCACAATCACAAAAGGGGAGAGGACGAGAAGAGACTTATGAATTTTCGTTAATCCTATTCAAACTGGAATAATTTATGGAGAAACTGGAGAAATTTAGAAAGACGCAAAGTTAATGCGTCTTAGCGGTGCCGGCACCATAAACCGCTAGGCTAGGCCTACTCACGCCTTACGCTACACAATGAAGGAATAATGTAAACAATGCATTAATATTAATTGAATGCCTAACTTTCCGTCCTGTGACTCTTGAATGCGTAGCCAATCAAACGACAGCTAAAATATTTACGAGCTGAGTTACTAAAATGCGAGTAAAAGTAAAATATGGAAGCAAAGTGTACTGAATTCAATCCAAGCCCATTTCAAGGGGCAGAACAAGTAAATCTTTCCTTTAAATTAATGAATGGAGGATAATATTGTAATTAATAATCATAGGCAGAGAAAGGAAACAGGATGAAAATCATTCCGACTGGGGACGCATTGAGGACGGGATGTTGAAAACTTATTAATGGAGGACTCGACCCAAGGGACGGCTAGACAGGATTGTATCCGCAACCAATTCAAAATCAGGCAACCAAGGATCCTTCCGCATTTGATCCATTCAGGATTTTAGTCCCGAGGGAGGTTCCTCTTGGGGTGAAATATGATTAGAATTAGAGAGGACAGCTGGACTAGTAGAGCACCACCGGAAGGAGTAATGATTAAGTGAAAAAAAAAATAGACGGCAGCAGAGCAGACAATGGTTGATTACAAGACGAAGGAATGCCCTCAGTTGACCCATTCACTCACTCCACATACCGACATTTAAAAATAATCAGGGTTAACTTTTATATAAAAAAAAAACAATTTAAAGGAGTTCTCTTCTCGTCATGCGTAAGCATATAATTGGATTTAATAATAATAAATCTACCTTTTCCGCAATTCCTAACCTACTCCCCAAAGTTTCTACTTGGCTGGTCCTTGGCTGATCCTTAATAATGGTGTTTTCTTTAACTTGTTATTCGCTACGGTATTGAACTCCATGCGTGAACATTCACCTCTTATTACTCATTTTATATCTTAGTACTCCTGAGAACTCCTTTCATTTCTTTGTAAAAGGGGTTGATGGGTGTTTTGAAGAAACTCAGAAATAGATTTTTATAGACTTTGGAACCTCTCCTGCGTTCGGACTAGGACTACAATGGCTTTTTGTTACCAGGATCCACATTATTCTCCAGTGACTCATTCTCTTCTCATTGAAGAAAAGGGGAGAGGGCAAACGGCAAAAGATAAGAAAGAGATTTCCAAGGAAATCATTACACACTCTCAGGACAGGAGCAGAACATGAGATGAACGCATAAATCTGAAAGACCTCCTCAAATCCCAACAACACATGTTAATGTTAATCCAATGACTCACGAAAAGTCCAGACTCCGGTTTCGTTGATGCCGAGAGGCAGGGCAGCGCGGCGGTGGGGTCTTGGCATTTGCATTGCATCCGAATCGGATCGTGTGGATTCCAGGCAAGGGCAGATCCACTATAGGGAATGAATGAGACTCGTCCTTCTCCATGACCAACTCCTACCCATGAATTAGTAGTAGTCCCCTTTTGAGAGAATCACGTGTAGCGGTTATGCTCGTATCTCAGGAAATCCCACTGGTTGACCTTTGGTTTTTATAAGCCCATGTCCTGAGGATGATTTCCAGCAGCAACAGCAGCAGGGCAAAGATCAACACTCGCAAAAGTCAGCTGTAAAGAAGAAGAAACGTGTTTGTTGGATGTTCCATAATTAGTAAATCCGTAATTGAAACAATCAGACAATAATCTCTCCTTGCTCGACTCCCACCCTATAGTCCTAGCCTAACCTGACGCTCTGCTGTCCTAAGCCTAACCTCATCCTCGTCAGATCTCAATAGATGATAAAATTATAAATCTACGAGATTGCATTTAATATTTTTTTAGGCTAGCCCATGCCCAGGTCCGTTTCCGAGCTCATATTAATATTATTGAGTAAATGCATGAATTATTGTATTATTATTATACGGATCGAGGACTTACGTGATTGGTTAGCATATTCGTCCGGTCTGTTTTGCTTTAGAGGATTCGTAGTAGTTGCAATTACTTAAGTGAACAACTCAATTTTCGGGACTTCGGGAGCACTTGATTGAATATTTCATTCGACTTCCGCCCAAACAAATCCAACCGACCGACCGACACAGGGAGCGACTAAAATAAGACTAATGCCAAATGCAGCAGGTGATGAGAAATGAGGAGCAAAAGAGCAGCAAAGGAAAGAGAAATCGCTGTCCATGTCCTTATGCCTTACCAAAAACCACCCAAGTACGCGCCACACTTGTCACATTTTTTTTACACACGGGGTATCAGCATTCCTGTGGTCTCTCAACAGAGAAAAATGTGGCAAGTGGGCAAGGAGAGGGAGATTCTTGTCCGTCTCTCTGTGGAGTGGAGATGGACATTTTGACGTTGGGGAAAACGGACGCGAATCTTCAAATGAGAAATTCAGAATTATTCAGAGAGCACGTGTTGTGTTCTGTGTAGTTCCCCTTGTCACCTTCACCTTGTAATTTTAACTGCTTTGTGATTAATTTGTAAATTGCGACTGTAGTAATTGTCCGTTAGCAAGGAGTTCCGATTGCTAATTTCCCTCAGCCGAGTCAACATCCGGTACAAGTCCGGCAGTTCCACGAGCAACTTAGGAGAAAATGGTGAAAATCAAGAAGGGACATACAAAGTCCATGAAGGAGGAGATCAGCAAGCTAGAT
>Ga0194135_10000769_pt1 | contig 18729 bp, 17 predicted proteins | sample LitLau_LLRF_2013_FD_134024 | JGI IMG/M metagenome (GOLD analysis project Ga0194135, IMG submission 134024) | Freshwater sediment microbial communities in response to fracking from North America - Little Laurel Run_MetaG_LLRF_2013 (version 2) | ecosystem: Environmental > Aquatic > Freshwater >...
AAACTTAACGAGATCGTCTTTATCATGTGCTATTGTTTTATGAATATTTACTTGAATCTTATTTATAGGTTGGTCCGATTCCAGATGCTCCAAGATTTGAAGAGTTTCAGGATGTAATCGTAGGCTCTAGTCAAGAAAACGCTAATAAAGATTTGCAAAATAATGGAATTAGTGAATCTGTTGAGGACCATGAATCTGCGGCTCCGATTTCCTCAGCTCCTCCAGTTTCAGTTGAAGAGAATATTGAAGATACTGAAGATATTGATGAGAGTACAACAATGATTGAAAGTTCTGCTAACGATCATGTCGATCTCAAACCGGAAGTTAATGGCGTGGAAAAAGAAGACACAGTTTCAAGATCCCTAGAACAATTAAACATTTCTTTGGACCCTTGTGAAGAAGCATTAGATTTTCCTTCAGCCCCTGGAGAAGCTTTCAGTTATGTTCAAGAACAATCAGGCCTTCTTTATCCTGCGTTAGATGCGTTGAATTTGGTGTACTCCGAAACATCTATGGAAAAATCAAATGAAAAAGTTTTAAGTGCTCCTGAAGCTGTGACATGGGTTCCTCAAGTTCTTTCTTACGAATTTGGCGAATCACAAATTGGAATGCTGTATTCAAATCAACTTCTGGAAAGTAGCGATTCTAAAGTAGAAGAATTTTTAAACTCGACGAAGACTTCTTATGATGGATTTGAGTTGTACGAACTTTTGTGCAACTATTTAAGAGCTTACAACCAACTATGTGGATGCGAACGTACTTTGGCAGATTTGAGAGAAAAATGCTTAGATTATGAGAAACAGTTGTGGACAATAACTTCGGAAACACTGAGTGAAACTGCTATTTGTGATGATGGAAATCAAGTAGTGGCTTCTCATCACTTTCATATTTCCAACTTTGATAAGCAAGTATACGGACAGCTCGATAGGGCTTTGAAAGAAATCAAAGAATTAGTGAAAGATTCATTTTCTTTGTACACTTATTCCGTACAACTGTGCAAAACTCAGATCAAACACTTCTTCCACAAGTCATTTAAAGATATCAACTTGCAGAGCTTTGAAGTTCAGGGATATCCTAGTTCTTATCCGACAGCAGACATTCAAAAGTGTGCTTCTTTGTTACGAAAGTGCTTGTCAACCTTGTTCATTTTCATCAGAAGAACTTTGTGTCCTCAACCATTTTTAAAAGATTGCCAGCAATGGGTGGCAGATTGTGTTGGGCTGCTACTTCGTATAGCGACATTAGATGACCATATTTTCGTTATTAATCATGTTGTGCGGTGCCCTGCAGGTCTTGTAGGAAAAAAACTAGCCCAATGTGTTCAGATACCAAAAATTCCTATTCCATCTTCAGCAAGTGAATATCTGATACACGGACCGAATCACTTACATCTAGACTTCGCTCTAAGCACTTTGAGAACTGTTTTAAGTCCTGTTCGTAAACGTGATGAATTTTTGAAGTATGCAACTGTGAATGTAAGTATGCAAAGTGCATCAGGAGACACGAGTCAGTGGGTGGTAGTGGACTCCGATGGTGAAGATGATCCAGATGATCTAGCGTTTTTCAAGGAAAACGACTTGATAAACTTATTTAACCAGGTCGATAAGCACTTGAAGCGCATTTTCTCGATACGATGTCGTTAACGTCCCTAACTAAATGTATGTCTTAATTATTACAGATACCTTTTGCTAGTATATTTCGGAGAATTCTATTGGTGTCCTCGAATGAACGTGGAGATACTTACGATGCATCCATATCCAATGACAAAACCATTTTGAAAATGTTTGCAATTAGTAACCAGTTGGTCAGCATACTTGGTCAAGGATTTGTGTCTTACTACACGGACAGGTAATTTTTATACGCTCTCCAACTTTAGCACAATCATGAAGTTAGTGAATTGAAAAAATTACTTTTATTGTATAGGTACCGTCAGTTGGTGAAGATTTTAGGAAGAATGATCTTGCACAATGTTCAGTACGCAACAGACCACTTAGAAGCGTATTTAGAACAAATTAACGTGACTGAAAATACCTTGAGGAACCCGGAGAGCATTCTTTGTCGAGAATATGACTTATTTTTTAGAAACGCAGTAGGAGTTTTGTTCAGTGGAAAAAATATCGGAAGCCTTCAATTCCTCGCGGCTATTCCATACCATCTTATATCTTCAGAAATGTTGTGGCATATATATTGTGCTATTACAAAATGGAACGCTTCAGGATCCAACAGTTGCAGTTTGGTGTGCCCTGATATTTCATCTGAATTCGAAAATGAACTGGTGTCTATGAATGATTCGGATGCGTTTTATCTTCTCACTACGCTGTCAAACATGGCAATTGCTAGAGAAAGTTTAGATGCTAGCTTTGTTCGTGTTGTCACATTACACTTGTTCCAGGTATTTATTTTGTGATTATCCAAAAGATCTCGTGATTAAATAACATTTCAAAAATCCTAATTTTTGTTTCAGATTGGATTTGTGAGTCCCCTGACAAGGGATTCATGTTCCAAGACAGCCAGAGATCTGTTGGGTAATTTGACAGGAAAATATCCCCAAATCATATCTATTCTATTACACACTATAAACACCAAGATGCAAATATTAGACAAGGTAAAAGACCCGTGCAAGCTGAACAGCTGATATAACAAAGAAAGGTGTAATATAATGGACCTTACTCTTCAGCTTTATGGAAGTGTGATATTATGCTATCTTCATTTTTGCAGTTGTCTTTGTTCCTTTTGAAAGAACTGGCGTTTGACTTCTGGAAACCGTCTGATTTAGACATAAAATTATTATCTCACTGGCTGGTGAGTTTCCCTACTGCATCCATCGAACATCAAACTGCAAGATTTGTAATTCAATCAATGAACTGGGATTTTGATGGAACTGGAGAGTTGTTTTTGCCGTTTGATATTCATTATCAGGTTAGAATTGTAGTTTAAAGTATACAAGTTATGGAATCTTTGTAAAATATGGACTTGGAAACCTTAGTCCTGAAAACATTTACTAGTAGCTGTTTCTTTCAGGTTTCGATAATGATAATGGAATCCAATTTAAGATGGGATAAAACTCAAAGTTTGCTGGCAGAAGGAATGAAGCAAATGAGTGCTCTAACAAATAGGAACGGATCAGACACATGGGCATGGGACACTATCAAACGATTACATCTACATGGGTTTGATAGAAGTAACCTCGGGCAAATCAAACTAGGAGGAATTCTTCGGGTTCGTTTTTGATTATTGCGTAATTCATCTGATCAGTTTTCATGTTTTCTTATAATATTTACCCGATTTATTTATTACAGAATTTACCTTCATTTGAAAGTCACGCAGAACTTGAATGCATTCGAAAAGGAGTTGAAATGAAAAACCCTCTGGGCTGCCTTCTTTCACTATATTTGACCCCCATCGGCCATTCAGTACCTATAGTCTGTTCCAGAGGATTTGATTTGATAGAAATTCTTCTTCAAAGTTACCGAATGGAGTTAGTAACTCACTCATTATTCTTCATCACCCCACTGTTTGTTGGTAATTTGGAGGCTCTCCTTTCGCATGAAAAGTAAGTCTGTATCACCACAAATTATTCTGAGTAAAATATTATAATTTTTTACCAGCTCTTGCAAAATTGAGAGCGCAAAATGGACAGTTAGATATGTGATGGAGATAACAGCTAATTATAAGTTTTTGTGTATTTCAGGTTCAAAAACATAATCACTACATTGCTAGCAGTAGATATGACTTACATGCGCCTGGCAAAAAATTTGATCACTTCTGACTTTCCTGGAGAAGTTACCAGACTCTTCGGTGAAATGATTTTGGCACAGCTCAATCAGTGTATCAGGTGAGGGTTTCTGCAAGAAAATAACATTGTTCTTATAAAATAAAACTTCGTAGTAAAGAACTTTTTATCTTAGATTTGGTGTTCCCGATAAAAGTATTTTACGCTTATGGGTAGAGACATTGACATCGTTGGATAACTGGAATAAGGATAACAACGTTCTTTATTTGCTAGACTTACTCGCTAAGTATTCATTGGCCAAAGATGACTGCAGAATTTATTTTGAGAATTTTTTTAGTCGAATGTATAAGGTTTGTTTCTCATGCTGTACATGATTTTGTAGCATCTTCTGTTCTGGGATTTAATTGTTTGATCGACTATTTTGTAGGATATGCCGTCTCAATCTCAGTCTGGAATCATATCTTTGTTTTCATGGACTACACCAGTCACTACACTATTACCAAATCCCTCTTACTCTGCCATACCATATTTATTGTACTATTTACTTAGTATCGAAATGAATTTGGAAAATTCGACCGGATTTTGGAAGACATTATGTTCTGGACTAAATAATCCTAAGACATCCCTCGAAACGGCTGTCAAGGTATGGCGTGTCTATCCATTTCGAAACATACTAAATTAACAAACAACGAGTTACTAATCTGAAATCTGACGAATTTTTACAGAAGGCGAGCTCAACTTCGAAGTTTGCAACAACATCAAACTATTTGACTATATATCGTTGGGCACAGTTGGGTGTGGAATTACCGAGCGACCACGAGCTATCGGTTTTAGTATGGCAGAAGTTTTTCGTACGATATTTGCACCGAGTATCAGAGTGAGTTTTATTATTATATTGCTAAACTGGAAAGAATCTTAACTGTTCAGTTAACGAATCTAGAAATCAAACAACCACGTATGCCTGTGTGGCTGGACGATTTTTCGACGGTATGATAATTTCAGCTTTCCTAAGGAAAGTTAAAAAGAAAATAGAAGAGTTAGGCGGCGCAGCTCGAGAAAAGCTAAAGAATTACGAATGTACCAATCCGCATGAAAATGCGTCTCAAAACCCTATTTTAATAATGAAGCAGTTGACGGATAAAATTACGTAAGTCATTTATTGGACTAGCAACTATCAAATGTAAATATGTATGTTCAACAGTTTCACTATGTATTTAGCTTGGTAGCTGCGCTAGCACTATGGATAGAAGATGACCAGTTACTGCTTCCTTCTCTATATCTTCCAGCATTACCCCCACAGTACATGCCGTCCTTGCTTTTATCACTGATCGATGGTGAAGAGGTATTGTTGAGTTTTTGAATTCAGCAATTTTTTAGATGTTTTGTGTTATAACAAATCTGCTCTAATAGATCACATGGGACAATTACGTAGATTTTGAAGATATTGCTTCGCAATGCACCATGTCAGCAAGAACTTACATGTGTACAATATGTAGAAATTGTTGGTTCGAGCGTTGCAGAATTCGAAGATTCTCTGCCTTAGGAATGAGCTTATCAAACAAGTCTGAGGATATTCTTAAGCGTCTCAAGTCTTATGATGATATCACCTTTCCTCCCCCAGTTCCTGTGTTTGAAGACGTGATACCAGTTGTTTCGCCAGCAATGTTCTTCAATATTATGTCTATGAGAAATGGCGTAAACTTACATTTCCAAGAGCTCCAGAAATATTCCTCGTGAGTAGATATTTTATTCCTAGTTTTAAAATTAAGTGAATTAAACATTTTATTTCCGTTTTCCAGCACTTTTTCGTTGCAAATATCTCAAATATTAGCCTTGAATTGTGGCTACTGGGAGAGTCTTCCTGAACTTTACTCGAACACAAAAGTAGAAATGTTGGTAAATGCGCGTTGTAGTGGTACGAAAAATTGGGAAGGCTGCACTGGACCTGCAAGGGTCCTGTTTAAGGTATATGGTTTTACATTTATTTGCTACTAAACGGTAAACACAGGTGAAACTGATAACTGATATGATTACTTAAATGTAGTATACTGAAGCAAGATTAAATGAAGCCATAGGCCACCAAATTCATCAAAATAGGATTGAATATCAGCAGTTGATTGATACTAAAAGTACTCAACCTCCACCATTAGAAGTGTGCGTTGCTGCCGTCTTTGTGGAAGACTTTATTACGTACGTACATTAGATTAATCCATTGTAATCAAACTCACTCATCTGTGTAACCATTTTTTAATCGTTTAGAAATTTGGTGCTCGAATATCGAAGAGCAAATCCAGAACAATGCCCGCTGATACGGGCAGTCGGTGAAGATTTGTTTTACCAAGCAGCTGCACTTTTAAACGATCAAAATGATTTCTATCCTCCCACGAAGCAACTTTTTTCATCTTTGTTGGAAGTATTGGGCAATGAGTTTATAGCATCAAACCCTAGCCAATCAAAACAGTTGGTGTCCACATGCATTCGGAGTCCAAAGCTAATAGGCTCTTTAGCCCCTCATCTGAATTTAGCTAACTGTGCTCCACCTGTTTTAATTGAAATTTATAACGATGTATTGAACATACCTAGACGAGATATAGATCTGCAGTTTGTCATTTTAACGAAAGTAAGCTATATAGAAGTTTGGACTTATACGTTAAGTTGAATTTTGCAAGTATCGTGACTTTTTTAGTTGGATATTAATTCCTGGCTGGTTTCTGTAAAACCGAAACTCAACGAAAGGTCTCAATTATTGTCGTTAATGTGGAAAGCGTTAACCGCCGATGGATTATCACCAGATCAAGAAAAACTTATGGTGCACGATACATTTCGAAATCATATGAAGTCGATGCTACTTTACGATTTTCCTCAGCACTACGGAGAAATCCTAACTTTTTTACTGCATAGCATTGATCAAAGAACCATTTCTCTGAACTTGTGGTACGACTTTTGCAATGGACTGAGTCGGGATTTTGTTCGATTTTATCAAGGAATGGACACTTTCCTAAGAAAAAGAGAAGTCAAAAGATTCGCAACGGAAGGCAGTATTTTAGATCATCAAGAAGTAAGATTTTAAACGATTATGGTATCAATGACATGCACTAATATTACGGTTTTTAATTTAGTTGGTTGAAACTGCTCAACTATTGGCTCATCATTTTACAAAACAAAGATTGACTCATGGACTGTATGGCTTGTACTCAAAATATCGAGATTATATTGAGCCACTGTCGTGTTTCATCCAGATGATATCATATAACATAATAGCTTCGTCTCTAAAAAATGCTAGAGGAATGCTGTCGCAGAAAAGTAATACAAACACGCGTGTACTACTAATTAAGAATGTGATTTAATGTCTAATCCAATTCTTCTGTTAAACAGTTATAGATTCTGTGTGGCCGATTATTAAGGACATGTATTCCCCGTGGATTTTACCTTACAATCATAAATTCATTCAACAAAACTGTGCTCAGTGGGTTCAACTAATGAATTATGACAGCAACACCGTTCTTCAGCCATGGATAGGATCTGATTCTAACCTGGCCATGATTATTGTCAATGACTTCACCGATTGTGTGATGTTTTTAGTTGAAACTCTACCAGGTGTGCTATCATATTTTATGACTTAACTAACGCTAAAAAAGAAATCAGTTTAAACTGTTTCGTAATCATTTAGGAACATCTGCTATATTTTCTTATTTGTGGAACTTTTATGTGGAAAATTTTGCCCAAACTGGAGTAAAGGAGCACGTGCTGGGTGTTGTTCATAATTGTTTGGTTAGTGTTCCTTGGGCAATGTTTTGGCCAACGTTTTCTGATGTGGAGACTATGTGCAAGGTTTCTTATTTAATTAATAATTAACAAAGAATTTTTAAAAAACATTGACTTCAAAAAACTTATTTGCAGGTTGTGGAACGATTTCTTCCGATATGCCACAGTTTCTTGAGTGTTGTTTTTGCCCAAGTTTCTTGGCTTGAGTGGATTGGGTCTTTAGGTCCAAAATTAAATGCGAAAGGACATGCAATGCTTCTCAACCTTACTGTCAGATTAGCTAATGATACTGTCGCCAGAGAGGTAAATAATTACGATTGAGGCTTTGGAGTTTACGAATAATTGTTTGAGTCTTGTCATCATGAAAATCTTTTGATTTAGTCTCCAACGTGGATTCAAGTCATGGAAAGAGCCGAAACGAAAATAAATTGGCTTTGTATACCGTCTAATAGCCTGGAGCCCATTTTAAATTGGTTTGTAATGAGCATTGATCCTCGAGTCATTTTTAAGCTCGAGTCTAATCAACCTATGGACGATTTTTTGCTTCGGTAACTGTTCATGAAGTTTACTTGTTAATTTATTCTTGTAAGTTCTTCTGTTAATACATTTAATTTGGTCTGTAGTTTGCTAAAAGCTGCATGTGGTTATGGATTAATGGATGAAACTCATCGTCAGTCAGTAGTCGATCTCAATAACAAGCGGTATATCTATGTACGTTCCGTGATTCGATTGGTCCTCAGTGCTGCTTCAAAGCATAAAAGCTTACTAGATACGAACGCTTCAAGTTTTGAACAAGGGATCCAAGATATTATTTCGGATATCGTCGATACAATTAGAAACGAAGGTAAATTCAATTTTTTTCTGCGTTCATTACCTATGCCGACCAATAATAAAAATTGAACGTTTTATTTGCAGGCCAGTCCATTGAAACATTCCTTCCCCACTTGAGGGAAGTTGTCTCACTAATGTCAAATCATACTTTAATGACGATTGCTCGAAATGCAATAATCTCATGGTGCCAGACGAACAGCAGACCTCCTTTAAACTTTCTATTAGCTTTGATTCAACTTAGTAATTCCTTGAAAGTCCATGCGTATGTCATAGCCCCGCTGCTTGAAACCGTGATTGAACAGTCTTTCCAACATCCTGGTAACAATAATCAACTTTCTTCAATGTTATGAATTCTCTGACATGCTTTTGGTCATTAAAATGTTATTTAATTATATTTTTAAGAAACAACTTGGACCTCCATTCTTGAAACAACTAATTTCAATCCAGAAGAAATTAATAATTTCTTCGAAGTTACTTCTAAGGATGGTCACTACTTGGTGCTACACACTCTACTTAAGAAACGCTATCGTAATCTAGTTTTCGGTGGTGAACACTCGATAGCACACCTTACTGATTTAGTTAAATTTTTGAAACCTAAGTAAGTCATCAATTGTGTGAAATAATATTCAATCAATAACATGAATAACATGGATTGGATGTTTTCAGGGAATCCAATGAAGAAGTTCTTCCGTTGCTTTACGGAACAATTATAAGCATTGTTTGTGAAATCCACTCTTCTTTCAAGTCGGACGGCAAGAAAGATGCAGATCAACTTGTCAAAAAGTTTCTTAAGATGTACTCTCAACATTTAAACCTGGTTGGAGAAGACAAACAAGGCTGGGGATTATTGACTGCTTTGGGAATCGGAAAAGCTTCACAGTTAACCATCAAGTGAGAAAATGACTTATTGACATCCACGAAAAACAGCTCAAACCATTAATTTAATTCTCAGGGGAAGGTTATTTGCCAAATGTTTCGGATTGTTTGTTCTGGTTCAACTTCCCACTGGTGCTGGGATAAGAGTTAACTCTCAGTTAGATGGCCATTTTAGTCAAGGAGAAGATAACAGGTAAAGAATTACAATGATGTGTCCTCATTATCTTATTATTATTAGATAAACTGCTTATGGAAGCGATTCGTAAGAATTCGCATGAAAAAATCCGAGAAACATTGCGTAGTAAATAAATGTTCCGTTATTTTTTTGCAGTTCAAGTGGAGTCAAACCACACGGAGAAGTTCAATCATGCCTCGAAAAATTAGAAGTCTTGAAAACTAATCGACAGTACGCAGACTTCATAGAGTGTGTCGACTGTGCAATCGATTTTATTACAGACCATAACCACACACTTTCTCACACGGGTCAATTTATCTCTCTGTTGAATAGTTTTTTATTCAGTGCTCGTTACTTGCTGTGATAAGGAAATTGCCAACTGTCTCTTTCCTATAGATTTCCAATACAAGAACGTGTTTGATGTTGGTAATCTTGCTTTCCTGTGACGAAAAGGGTGTATTATTATATTACATATGTCGCACGGATTTTTAACTTTAATTGTCTTGAGTATAGTAGTACAACAGTGAAAAATGATTTATGGGTGGATTTTACGAGTATTATCAATATTAACATACAATGCATAGATTATTTGGAGTTATTCAGGGTACGTTTATTTTTGTAAGTCAGGTCATGATGTGATATATAGTAAGGTAGTAAAAGACATTTTAATAAGTGAGACTGGAAAGCGTTAGTCACATTTCATGCACCGTGAAATGCCAGTTTTACTACTTACAATTTATAATATCCTCATAGTCAACTATATTAGCATTAACGCTTGTATCACTATCGTGCCTATGAACTGTTTTGAAAGTGAATAAACACCAAAAAATAATTATCTGTTGGTTTATAGGCATAATAAGTCTTTAGTCTGTATCTTGATGAGATTATGAGAAATCTTTTTACAGCACATGACATATGCGATGTTCATCAAGTATCAGAGAAGCAAAGATACGTCAACCACACTTTTACACGCGTACATAAACTTGAAAGAATAAAATTACTTATTGTACAACAACCGAAAAACGAAGCTCATCCTTTTTCAAATCTGTCCTTGCACTTGCATTCAATAATTTAATTACACGGTCGGTAGGAGTGCCCATATAATGTCATATATATACCGTGTTGCATTGTATTGTAAAGATCGATTCTAACGGAAGTAATTTTGGTTTAGAAAAAATAAGCTCCTAATAAAGTTTCCCTTTCTGTAAGAGAAATAACACTTGTCAAATTCTCAAGTTAAAAAGCTTTTTTATTACTCTCTTCCACGTAAACTAGACCACTTTTGAGTGAAGACAAATGTGTGTACTTTCATAAGTTATTTCATAGAACATAAGACAGTAAAATTGGAGATTAAAACGGCAGATCCATGATGTTGCCCACATGAGTTCTCATCTTTTGTGAGATCATTAAAAGGATAGTTTAAGATCATTAGATTTTTTGTACCCTGATGAGCTGAAAGGATGAAATTGTTTGTGGTTTTTATGTGAAAAAGGTTGACCCACATCTTACACACTAGCTTAATAAAATGCATCTACAAAGACGATGAAATCCTCCTACAACTGAGACACACATACAGAGCACTATTGTGGTCTGAGAAGTGAATAATTCATCGGTTTCGTCTGAAGACGAGATCTGTGTGCTCTTCACTTCTTTTCTTTATATATACACTCTGCATCTCTCCAAGTCTTCATGTCATGCCATACATCACGACAATTATCACAATAACAAGATGAAGAGGTGGAAGAATTCCACGGGATTTCTATTATATGCAGCATTGCAGTTTAATTCGTCATTATTTACTTTCATGAGGTTTCTTTAGTCGTCTCTTGTGCGTGCATTTTGGATTCCTGGGCTTTCTTCAATCTTTTCTTGGGAAGCTGACACATGTAAGACTTGTTATTTATGGGGATGAGGAAATCGCCAATAACAAACATTTGTTGGTCTAAACAAGTCAAGATCAACTGACAAAGAACTTTCTTTTTATACTTTTTAGTCATTGTTCCTTGAAAGTTTTACCTAACTTGGGATTTAATTTCGTGTAGTACACAACCAATGCAGCATTTTAATTTAGGAGCTATACAGATATACAGCCATGTAACATGCAGACCGTTCTCTGTCTTTGTATGTAAAGTTTAAATAACATTCCCAGATGCATTCAGCCTCAATTGAGAGACACTTCGAGACGCCATGTGTATGAAGAGTAACTTTGATTGTTCATTTGAAACAGATTGATGATTGTGGGAGTTGGGAAGGGTTTCATTGTTTGCTTGGATCTGGAGTTATTCAAGTGCAATTGAGTTTTGCAGAAAGCAAAGATTCTATAACAATTCTGATATAATTCTATAAAAGGTAAAATAACCAAGAAAGGTTTGTTGAGGATTTTGAAATTCACAAGGGAGTTCTGTGTATTCCATACTCTATACAGTCAATGCCGATAATTATTTCATCAGAAACGAAGTGCTTTGATAAAATGATCAAACATTAGGAGTAGGATATTAAATCAACAATATTTCAATTTTAATAATAGACAGATACCTTTTCTGAAAGCATCTCTCACAGTAATTTCCATTTTTTCGCGTTCAGTTATCGGAAATATCGGAAGTAATGAGGATTTTACTGTGGGAAGTGTTATTGAATGAATAATAGTTTGTAGAAATGATGATAATGCATATGTTTCGTAAGTTCATGTGAAAACTCCCGTGGTTTGTGGCTTGATTTGTACCTTAAAAAGCCAGGACTGATCAATGTGATTTTTCCTCCTATTGGGTTTTAATAAAATAAAATCCACTTAATCATAATTATGTTGCATTCTCTTACACGACACAGTGCTGGTGAATGTAACAACAGTTAAGTAGCCAGTATACATACAACAAAGTATAGTCATTGGAACTGATCCGTAAAAAATTGAAAATGCATATCAAGACAACCTCTCATGTACCTTGCGTTGTCTTCGCACATCCCGTTTAATTTTTTTTAATTAAGAATAAGGATATACATGGTATTGTTGGGATTATTGCCGGAGATGAGATCAAATAGCCCTACAGCACGCTCGGCTTGACCCTTTCCCATCTTATTTCAATTTGAATACTCTAAAAATGTTTTCAGTTTCTCACGAACTATCCTTCGTCATCATTATATCCCTATACACAGCGTCGACATCATTTCATCATATAATAATATCTTCTCTCCCCGTAGGAATTCATCTAATCTCTGCAACTTGGATTCAGATTCCCATCCCCACATGTACTTGCTTCTTGAACTGACCCTCTCTACGCAATTTATACTCTCCATTCTCAACTGGTTGACTTTTTTATCAATTTTTTAAAGTAATTCACTCTTTCTTTGCATCTGTATTAGAAAAGGTTACAAAACTCTGATACATCCATACACGTATCACGTAACTTCACCAAAGACTGCAATTCGTAAAAAACAGGCTATTAGTAATTGTATTTTTGCCTATCAATCTAATTACAAAATTGACTTTTGTACAATCAAGTACTAGTTGAAGTACTTCGTGAACTTACTAATACGAAAGTATTTTAAAAAATATCGCTAAAGAGTTTTATCTTAAGACTTATCTATTATAGCTATTTCCATTTTGATAAGAAACAAGTTGATGTAAAGTGCAATAGATCAACAGTTCAAGTACAGTGGCTTATATTTAAATTGACATTGTCTCACAGTCACTCTGAGGTACAAAAGTTACAAAGATATAACAGGTTTTGTTGCAGTGTCGCATACATACGGCTTTTGATAATCTTCAGTGATCCAACTCGTAAGACCATAAAGAATCATCATTAACATTAACCACTCACATCTCACCACTACTTTTACTATCATCTGTAAGTTATCGCTTGTCATTGTGTCATTGTTATATAGGAGCAGTATAGATAGAAATATACTTAACTTATTTTAAGGATTTACCTGTAGCTTTACTCTTTACTTGGCTTTGAGAAAGTTATATGTGTGTAATTTTAACTCGTCATAATACTATATTATCCTTATATATAGCATTACGAGGAATTCCTGAAACGATAAAAAGACGCCTCGTTAAGAAATATGTTAGACTAAACTTTCTTACTGTTAATTGGAATCAAAAAGACTTCCCAAATGTGACACAAGAAGTAGAATAGTAACTTATATTCTAACTTCAATTAAAGGAAAAGCAAAAGAGCATAAGTCTGTTTTACTTTGCCTGTGAAACTTTTGAGAAAAGTTCTTCCCTGAACTCTCCTTGAAGCTAAAGAACAACCATATATGTATACCACGAGGCACGAGGTGTGTGCAGAGTGCATATAGAGCCCAAATGCGTTTCAGTGATTGATGAGATCAAGTAGTATGAATTGAACATTACCACAAGCTCAATAATCACATATACACACTCAACGAAGTCCTCTGTGCAAGCACTGTAGGATCTCTTTGTAGGGATACGCATAGAATTAAATAGTAATTGACAGTATGTGGCATCATCAGTAACTTTTATAAATTCAACGCGTTCAAAAGTGAGAATCAAAATCATTCTGCTGTTCTCTGACTTCTCTCCCAGTTAAACTTGATTCTGTCAAAGGCTTCTTGATATCATTATCAAGCACCCCATCATCTTATTATTGTACTCACCAAGGAATAACCAAATATGGTTTCACTTTTATTTTGCGTCAAGCTTCCAATACAATAGGAAGTCAACGGAAGTCTCCAAGAAGTTGGCAGAAGCCATTGTTACACACGAAGACATACTCTGTTGTTGTTCACTCCCTCATTATTCTGTAATAAGTCACGATCCAATAAACGCTACTAAATGTGTGTGTGAGCATCAAACAATAAGTGTGGACCTCAAGCCAAGTCTCATTCTGCAACATTTCAATTCTGCTTACTTACTACTAGCCTGGTGACTCTGTGAACAAGTTTTGTGCTTTATTACTCTCGCCAACAACGATAGAAGTTGATGAGGAGGTAAATATCTTCGTGTGAAGTTCTGGGCTATCAAATATATTTAACTGCATTGTTCTTCCTCAGTTTCATAATATTTGTTTCGATCACTTCTTCGAGAGATGATGACTGAAGCAGCAAGGTCGTGCATATGGGAGACTCGTGCTTCTAGTTCTTCAAACTAATTGATTTCATTACAACATCATTTTATTATCGTTTGTCATCTCAAATATCTTGACTTATAAGTTGTAAGTGTGCTTTGAGCTGGGGCAAATTGAGACAGGTGTATTGCACAGTTTTTTACAGTATCGGTAGATTGCTGCATTCAGCTATCGCTATATCGTGACAAAAACTTAAAAATTTGAACTAAAAACTGCCCTAATATGAGAGTTTTTCACAAAAACTCTCCATTCAGAACTAATGCTGTCTTACTCTTAGCCATTTTGACCTTCAGTCACCACTTCCTTGTGTTCGGATATTACATGTTTCCCGAAAACAGCGCAGGTAAGAGATTTTAAGTTTAATTTTGACTTCCGTTCACCTCCTCAAATCAAAAGTTCACCGTGAGATTCTGAGAGAGATGAAGAATTTGTGAAATTAAAGTTGCAAGAATACCTTCGGTATATCTTGTGTATTATAAAGTTGATTGGGTATACAATAATTTTTAATATCGTGAGAAGAAATTCATTCCCTCTTCTCCATCCATCATTATCGATTGCATTATGCATGCATTCTTTCCCATACGATTATTACATGGCCGGAAGGATTGATCTCGGAGTCAATTCAATTTTAAACTCAGTTGAGAATCAATTCAATATTCATTTATCCATCATCATATACGCAGATTTCTCCCACAAGTTGCATACAACCATGTCATGTCGGTCGATCTGGTTTTTTTCATTCTTCCTTAACGGCTATTATCGTTAATGAATGGAGTTAACTGTTAAGTGCAAACTTTCAATAGATTTTTGTACAAAAGGAAATTTCTGTGCGGTCCATATATTCACTCACTCACATCACGATTTTGATGACGAGGAGGCTCTAGAAAAGATTTTAAATAGGAGGAAGCTATTGAGCATTGAAATCCAATTTGGAGAACCTTTGCCTTGTGTGGCTAATAAGCTTTTGTGCAAGCACTCAAGTAATGGATTATATAGATTGCTTTATTAGTCAGCCCTGATCATTATTTTTGAACACCTCTTCCGTGAACTTAATCTCTTCTCTAAATGTTCACAACTAAATGCCAATGCCTTCTTCATACGATGAATTAGAAATGATCATGATACTGCATAAAAGTTGAGAATTAGGTTAGCCATGCCGTGAATGAGCATCGGTGCAAAAACAACTGAATCTTATACCTATACTTATTCGGTGAGACTTTTCTCTCACAGGTAATGTAATATATCAGCTCAAAATAGAATCTCCCAAACAAATGAAAATGAAAGCATGAATAATTAGGAAGGAGAAATCACCTATGTACATAAAGCTACATACAGCATTAGAAAAAACAAAGTTTGTAACAGGGAATCGAATTGCAATAAGACAATTATATACGCATAGTACACTTACGAATTTTGAAATGGTCCCTCTAAAATAATAAATCTTGGATTTAAGCATAAAAAGTTTAAGTATTCTTCGTTCATCTTTATCACTACAAACGCAATGAGAGCCTACAGTGAAAAATTTGTGTGCAGTTATTCGATAAGCAATAAAATAAGTAGTCTACGAGAGCAAGCTTAGCAAAGAATTGCATCGTCATTGGCGTCTGTGTAGTAAACTTATTCACATGAAAGACAATAAACGGTCTGAAATGCAGATTAAATGCAAGATTGCCAAGATCAACAATTATTTAGAAGACGTTTAAGTACTGTGTCAATTCATGGGAGAAATTGTTCACAACTATCGCGTGCATGTAATGTTTGGTAATAAGTGCAATCTGGGACTGGCTATTCGACACCGATTTCTTGTAATCTTGCATTTCCTTCGAGGTGACCAGCAAGCACCACCGGTACCTCTACAAATTACAGAGTACATTCAATAGCCTAATTAAACGTTTACCAATCTACGAGAGAGAGAATACAGCAGGCTTAGGTGCTCACTTTGTGAGTCTTGAGCTTGATGAGAGAAAGAATTGAAACCACATCTTTGCATAAAACCAAAACCTTCATATCTTATTAATTTTAAATATATTTGACAGAATGTGGCAAAAGTATATTCTACACGCATCGAGAAGCCAGAAGATCAAGACTGAAAGGATACGATGATGATGACAAATCAAATAGTAGATCCAAAAGTAACTACCCTCTCCCTGTCTCTGGTAGAAGCCGGAGTAGCCGATTTAATTCTAGAGTCATGAAATGGTCCGACAAAAATGTCACTGATGCCAATAGCGGCCCCATCGGAAGAATTGTTGGAGGACAAGTTTCAACTCCGTATGCTTGGCCGTGGCAGGTATAAAGTTTGAGTCACTTGTAGCTTAAGTACTTTATAATAAATACCTTTTGAATACCTAATTTTAAATAAAATCTCTTGTGTGTATTACAGATCTCTTTACAACTAAATCACCCTACAATGGGATTTGTTGGTCATTGGTGTGGTGGAGTACTTATCGGAGAAGAGTGGGCTTTAACTGGTACAGCTGAACTAATAAAATTATGACAAATTATTTCCTGATGTTTTGGTGCTTTAACTTTTGTACTTTATTTTCCAGCTGCTCATTGTGTTGAAAAGTGCGGACCGATTAGTAAAACATGCCATTTTTTTAAATTCTTAGATGTACCAACTAATAATTTTGTTTGTTTGTGGAATAGTAAACTATTTCGACTTGGACAAGGAACTTCGTGGTATGTCCTTGCAGGGGAATATGACAGAACAAAGACAGAAGGCACAGAAAAAATGATTGGTGTTTCTAGAATTTTTATTCATGAGAGATTCAAAGATTTCGATAATGATATTGGTAAGCTTTTTATTTTCAAGGATTGAGATATTTTGGGAGCTACAAGATAATAGAGATTTATTAATAGAGATCATTTTCTTCTCAAGTGATGCATATAAGAAAGCTGGGGCAAGTTGAGAAAACTTTTTCTTTCGAAATTGAAGAGTTTTAGCAAAAATTACTTAAAATTAATGATATGAAACGAATTGTAATTGGGTTGACACTTAGTGTGATGGTTTCCAATTTCGTTTTGTAAACTATTCCTTTACTTACTACTAGGCGCTCAATACGAAGAACCTAATCAGAATCAATTACAACAGTTTCCTTTTAGTGTACATTAGTTCACTCACCCGAATGACACTTATCTATTGACTATAAGGTTAAGGTCGTTTAGCAAGAAACAAGAAAATATATACGTGTGAGGAATCAGTAGCAAAGAAGATCATGACGAAAGTGAAATTAATATTAAAGAGCAAAGAGAATAATAACACAGAAAAGTCAAAAGCTGCTACTACTACTACTGCTTCTTTTCTTATCGACGATCATTTCGCGAAGGTTACGCTTGTTTACACACTAGTCTTGCAAAAACTATAACTTAAGGCGTATGATAGATTAGGTAAGATGATTTAGAGAAATCCTTCCCTCCCTGTCCTGACTAATGATACGGTTAGTTTTTACACAGGTTAAGCGAACTTAAAAAATGTTCAGTGTAAACTACGGAGATCTCTACCAAGATTAGTTGAGATTGCATGGCAAGAACGAATAACATTTTCATAACTTGGATTATTTTAATGATAATGAATATAATGATGACAAGAACAGGGGCAGAATATAATAAACATGCTACAAAGAGCAGTTGGCAGTAGACAGATTTAGTCTAGCTCTAGCTCAAGAACTTTCACAGAAGTCAGGATGCACTCAAATTATTATTATACATTTTGCTGGTCATCTCACATGTCATTCTCAAATCTGATTAAAATTCTGCTTTCAGCGTTGTTAAAGCTGTCAAGACCAATAGAGTGGTCACCCACCATCTCCCCAGTTTGTTTGCCTAATGATGATGAGCAGACATTGCAAACCTTGAGTGGTCAAATTAAATGCATATCGAGTGGTTTTGGATCTCAGTCAGCGAGAGGCAAACTTTCTTCTAAGATGCAACAGGTAATTACATATTAAGCAGGAGGTGAATACACAATACACGTAGTGAGTTCAATTAACCAATGTGAGTGACACTCTTCACTAACAAGACCATATCATACACAATTAATGTTGGGATTTAATTGAATAGCTAGAAGGTGTGTTTTGTTTTTATACAAAGAGAGCAACAAAAAATTGTTCAGGAAATCGAGTCTTATTATTATTAAATGTCGGTTTCTTTACTTCGCTTAGTTTAATGATTGTTGATTTAATTATTATGAAATTTTCTTATTGTTTTTATAACACGAAAGACGAAAGCAAGTTTCCGCTCACTTTCCATTCATGTAATAT
>Ga0194135_10000770_pt1 | contig 18708 bp, 9 predicted proteins | sample LitLau_LLRF_2013_FD_134024 | JGI IMG/M metagenome (GOLD analysis project Ga0194135, IMG submission 134024) | Freshwater sediment microbial communities in response to fracking from North America - Little Laurel Run_MetaG_LLRF_2013 (version 2) | ecosystem: Environmental > Aquatic > Freshwater >...
CAAAATAGTGGGGTAAATGTGACATACAGGTAGTCCTCCTTTTGTTAGTGCAGGGCAGGACACGAAATGAGTCTTAGTGAGAGGTCCAGAGTTATATACGTCCGTGATCTCATCTCTAATTTAATTTAACTCTTTCCACGCAGAGTGTGACTTCCTTGTGCAGATGCAAGTACAAAATAGTAGTAATTACACACTAGGCATTTACTGAACCCTCGTCTTTTGACTGAGACAAAAGATCGAAACTTTCCTTCTAAATTTTCAGATTTAGCTAAATGTCATTATGATTACTTGTCCAGCATTGACTACTAGCTCCTCGTTGTTACAAACGAATGCATTTGGGAAAGCCCTGTTGAAATCAAACTTAAGCCACAGTTAAACACACTCGTAGTCTCGTAAGCTTATTAGCTTAGCGTTGTTACCTCTCATCACAAGAACAATGATTAATCGTGTACATTCTCCAATTGTACAGTCCATATTTCATTTGGAATGCTTCGATGTAAAAAGGACATCCGATGTCGTGAAATCGACAGCAATTATCCGCTCCAGTGAATCCTCCAAGGTGTGTCATTTCTTTGGCAGAGTAGCCACGACCACACCATTCAGTTCCAGGAAGTCTCAAAGCATTGTCCAGTTCGCGTTTCATTCGTTTTGGGTGACTATTATGAAGATCCAGGTGTGAACTATACATGGACATTTTACGTGGTCATCAATATTTTTATGGATTAAGCCAAAAGTGACTGGGACAATGACACGTGAGACTTTAGGACTTTCACACGTGAATTCCTTTCTTTTACCCTATATAACTAATTATTAATCTGATTAAGTGTCGCGTGTGTCATATTTCTTGGCCTACCCCACCTTTTTCTTTTTTATACGCCTGGCATTGTCAAAGAAATTTCTAATAATAGCCTAAGTGTATTATTTAAATCTACGCAAATGCAACACAAGTTTATAGCTTCATTCGCGTGCGTAATTGAATTAATGACAATTAAGCGGATTAAGTACAGAAGCAGCGATGAACATTCTCGCATATTGATGGTGGTAAAAGGGGAAAGAAGATTAACCTTTCATCACATGTACAGTGACTTAGAGTGTGCATTCGATAATTGAACAGTCCGTAGTTGGAAGTCATAGCGTCGATAATGAAGGGACATCCATCGTGTTCCCTGCAACAACGGTCGGTTCCAACGTGAGCTCCCATTGACTCGTATTTCTCGGCGAGAGATCCATCACCACACCAAAGGGTCCCTGGCATGATTCCAACTCTGAATGCTTCCCTTTTTAGTCTCCTGCACATCCGTTAATCATACACATTTAATAGCCACTCGGTTAATTCGGTACACAAAATGTTACTCAAATTCAACTAAAAGTCAAAGGTGTGTGCCATGCAATTCAAGTGGCAATTAAATAATTAGACACACTAAATCATGCTTAACTTGTTCTTTGATGTTAAAAAGTTATGTCTGGATTTAAATAGCAACAGAGAATTAGTCTGCAAACATTTTTGTAGAATTGCTGAAGCGATTTTTAGCAATTGGTACACACGATGCTACAGAGTGATATAACATTATTATTACGACTGTTTTTACTTTTTACTTGACATTTGACATGCTGAAATGCGAACAACCACGCAATATATTATGATATTATATTTGCAAGTCAGAAAATCAAAAATAAAACAGTGTGTGTGTGGATATGTATGTGTTAAGATTTTGAGAATTCATATTTAAAGCTTAAAGGTTACTGATTAAAGTTCAACGTTCAGGTTTTAATTAATCTAAAAACTGAAAGAAACTCCTGTATGTGTGTACTAATAATTCTGTCGTGGGTGCTATCCATAGCGAAATTGTATTGGAGATGAACTCGTCAAAAGAAATATTACATTGAGATTTGAAGGTTAGAATTCAATACTAAAAAGTTATCGATATCTAAACTTTGTATTTAACTCGCGTGCTGTCTCACAAGCTAATCGTCTGCCTGTTATAATGATTATGAATGTAACTTTTATCCAGTTCTCGTGTGACTTTTGACATTATTATTATTATTGATTACTTACATGGCTCATACTTAAATTGCTATTAAACCTAAACTAAACTTTTCCACTTACCTCTTAGTATTGCCGTCACTTGCAATTCCTGATGCAGCTTGTTGCAACTTTATATGAAGTCGCCTGCATTGTCTTTTGTGAGCTTTGAGATTAAACGATTTTTCCCATTGCGATGGCACGCTTGAACCTTGTATCAGTTGGACAGAGACGTTGCGATATTCTTCAAGACTGTAAAGATTTATTAAAAGATAATATATTAGATTTAATCTCTGTATTGATTGACTATAAATACATGGTAAGGTCATCTAGTCAATAGCCAATCAAAACAGACTGGACTTTATATGCAAGTGAATTGTAATAAGATATTGAAGCAGAACATGAACATACCCTTGGTCAAGATCTATGCGATCTTCTCCCTCTTCAGTATTAATTATACTGTCGTCTAAGGTTCTGTATTGAGATGCAATCTCTTCTTGATCATCATCACTATCGTCTTCGTGACCAGCATTAAACTCAGCGTCTTTATGATTATCATTGATGAAGTCTGCTTCCTCCTTGTTGTCTGGAACTGACAGCATACGGAGACCGGCTCGGTTTAGATCTTTACGGAATTTGCTCCTGAATTGATTCGCTGCTCCCCAATCATTGATTATTTCACATTCAACGAGTTTCTTTCGAGTTTCAAATCCCTTGTAGTCTTCTGTTATCTTGTAGATCAATTGGAGGAAATGTGGGCCAGAGGCGACTTGACGAAGAAGTAGACCTTTGCTATAATAAACACAATTAAGATGTGATGTTATTTAGATTGCATGAGATTATTTCCAGAGAATTCTTGGGTTTTTAGTTGAATTGAACGAGATACATATTATATTATGCATACACAAAAAATACTCTGGTGAAACATAAAATAATGCGCATAAAGGTTGACCCCAATTATTCACTAGTGCAATTATATATGAATGAATATTCAGACAATTCAGAGTTTGAACAAGTTTGGTTTGTATACAACAAGCTATTCGACCTTTTCCTCAAATTAAACTATAATTTCGAATCTGCCCATCTCTTGGGACCAATAGGAAATCGTTTCTGGTGGGTTGGTTCGTTCATTGCATGCAATGATGAAAGTACTTTAGTATGCATATACAAAGGAGTACTTCGATCTCGTATCAATCCACAGGGAATGTAATTACAAGGTGCTTTTTTATATCTGACTTACGTGCATGCATTTAAATATGTAATTATGGATTATAGATTCTTATCAAGATTTGCTCCCTGATTTTTTTAATTAAATCGATCCTCCTTGCTAATACTAATACTATTTGCCAAATGGTCATATATATGTGCACTTCATAATGATTGCATTGCTGTGAAGGATGAATTCTTATAGGTTAATATATTTTACGACGCATAAAATCCATCATGCGATCTTTGAAACTTCAAGAAAAAGAAATACCTTTTTTAAATACGATAATGAAAAGGTCTCTGTACTCTCTCTTTCTGACAATATGCGGAGTTAATTTAAAAATATTAAAACCGTGGACTGTCAAACAATTACGCGTCTCGTGTGCAACAAACGGCCTTGCGATTTGGACACCAGAACCCTTTCAACATTTGTGTAAATGTAAACATGTAAATTAATCTTTATATGAAAGTATAACGAGTGGGAACCTTTTTTAGGGTTTGGGTACTGTTAGAATTGTGGTAATCAGGCAATTTCGAGTTCATTAGTTCATTCGTTGGTTTTTTCAGGAAAGCTCAAATCTAAATTAGAAAGGTCTTCATCTTGTCGAATGACGTGAACTCTGAATCATGATATTATATGAACTTTTAAATCATTCCATTCCGTCATCGTCATATCATGGTCAGTGTTAAAATCATAGTTGGGCAATAATATTGTTTCCAGCTTCATAAGCACAACATATTTACAATTTAGACGTAATACATTTGCACTTAAAGTGATAATGTAAGCCTTGAGCCTGGATAGCCCGCAGAAGTTGGAAGTAAAAAAGCCGGTATTTTGTTAGGATATCAGTATGTACGACTTCAGTGTATTTCCCAATAAGGTGGTGGTACAAGGAGAGGAATGATATGATGACGGGGAGAAATAAAGCGGAATAAAAACGATTCCGATTGGATAAATGAACGAGTATATTTCCCTGAGGCAATCTGCGTGAAAGTAATTATGGGAAATTATTGTGAGGAATGACGAGGAAGAGCCGGAGGGGAGGGATTTATTTAGTACAAGAATAAGATAGGATCAGACCATCACGCCACAAACTACGATTACCGTTTCGACGTATCATCATCAGACGGTTTTTTTCTTTTTATGAATGATCATCATGCAAGGATCGCATCTCTTAGAAAAAATGGCCTAATTGCTTTAACAAAAGGTTTTAAGTAGTCTACAAGAGTCTCATCTGCGTTGAATAACTTCCAGAGACAGAACATGGAAATAAAGATGAGTGTCACATTGCTTTACTTTCATTCAATTCTGTTGAGATTGACAGATATGGTAGCTAACAAGTGTGAGTGTGTGTGAGTACAACTTGTAACTTTGACACTTCCATAATAGTCTCACTTTGCAAGCCTCTTTCCTATAAAAGATCTTTCGCAAATAGAAGAGAATGCAAGTCTCAAGTTGAAATGGAACCACTTCGTTACATAATCATGTAGGGATATGTGAGAATGGTCTGATGATGATGATGAACTGAATAGAAGACAATAAAATATGAGAGAGTGAGTGTATTTAATACACGTAGCTTTAGACACATCGCCTGATGCATCTCTAGACCAATGGGAATGACTGCGAATAAAGTGTGTGTCCACTCTTCTTCAAAGTACAATACAAGAGAATGAATAGCATACGCAGCAGAGACGATTCATTTCCGCTTGTCTGCGTAGACCATCAGATAATCACACACACACAATATTAATGTATGAGGAGCCGGTTAAACTCTGTGAAACTAGAGCCTTACTTATTGTTCGATAAAAGTCAACATCAAGTCAAAAGCCTTTCTCATCTTTCGACTATGACTCAACAACAACATGATGCATGATGAGTTAATTATGAGTTCCAAGTTCCAAGCCAAAAAAACCTCCTCCTCTTCCATGAGCTGATTACTTATATATGTTTAGGTTACACTTCCTATTTCGTTAATTCCTAGAATCTCCGCTTAACTAGAATTACTAGTTAAATAACTTAACTCAACGATATGGTGCGTTAAGTGTTATGAGTGGACGACCTGTGGAAATAAAAACAATTAAGAACTGACGCGTGGGTATTGTAAACGTGGACACTTAATTTAGAGTTAGTTTCGTCTGAATATGACTCAAAGGTATGAGATCATTGATATGAAGATATTGAGTCAATCGTTATCTTTTTGAAATGCTTTTTAAGAAGGCACATTTAGATTGAAAATAACTTTGTCCTCATTCTGTCATTCACCTAGTAAACATGAAAGTATCCAGCAAGGCCGTGTGTATTGTATATTGTTATGTGTAAACTGATACCTAATGAGCTACTTAATATTCCATACGTATGTATAACAGTACAAAACTATTTAGATATTTATTATTAGCACGTGCTCAATAACCCTCATGTCATCGTTTAAAGAATGACTAAGAATTTATTTATAAGCCTCGTCCTTTGTTTTGGCTTTGCTGCATGCAATTCCAATTTATAGAGACCTGATCTTATCAATGAGTTTTGAAGACAAATTAATACACAAATGTTATGTTATGCAGTTTTGGTTCATTCTTTTTATCAATGACAATATTATATATGCATTATACGCGTTTATCTAGGATCATGTATCTCCTTACACATTCTATTGAATGTTTAGTCTAGTGTCATAGTTGACATTTGTTGATGATGAAGCTATGCAATATGCAATAGTGAAATATTGCATGCAACTAAATAATAAGCCATGTGTCCATGTGTGACTCAGATATGAAGTAAAAAGCCGAGCTGGCTACACAGAGCTTAACTGTTGGAATGAAGGGATTTTATGCCGCATGCAGCCAGTATGTACATATTTCTAACGAATTTCATAGAATATATGAATTTGAGAATATTCTACCACTAATAAGTGTGACGTAAACGAGAACTTACCGTGTGTCATCTGAAATGTTTCGAGTAACAGAAGTCTCGAGGATTACAGCGTCTCGGAATCTCATCCGGTGTTCTTTTTCCCCATCTAGCAAGTACGAAGTGGCAATGTAATTAGAGGAATTCTCGGGTTCATCTGACTTCGTGGAAACGACGAGAAACACGATTGCTACTAGTCCACAAAATGAAACTTTTTCAATCACTTTTCCTAACATTCTACTCTGGCTTCTTTCCTCCCTGGCTTTAATTAAAGAGCGAAGATTGTTGAGCTGGCTGAATGATGAATGAACTCTCGATAAGTCTAACAGTTTAGTTGTAGTACTAGTAATATAAATGAGAAGACTAGAGATGCTCTTAAGCTGCTGGAAGAATGTACACTTGTATGTAAGTGTGTGTATAGTTCAATTAGGGAGCACGAGAGAGACAATTGAGATATTTTTGAGCTACCAAATGCAATGCGAATGTGGACACGAGAAGAGCTATCGAGTGAATGAAAAGTGTGAGCTGATATTAGTCTGCATTTATACTTTCCTAGACATCCACCACACACGCTTCTTCGTGTACTCTTTTACAGCAGCAGATTCACATGGGAGAACTTTGATTGCTCACTAGGAATCATTGTAGGCTATGTTAAGGTCTTTCCAGTTCTTACAAAGGAAGACCTCCATTGTAGTTATTTAGTTATCCAGCTTATCGGGTCCAGACTTAAAGGGTTATTACTGAGGTAGAAAGAAAGCGTTTTGGGGTTTTTAAAAATTCATTCATGGAAAGTATGCGATTGAGCTTTTATTTTTCTATCGCAGTTATGGAAGAGTTTTGAGATTTGTATGGCTTCCTGAATGAACGCGTAGATATAAGTATATATACTCGGATATTAAAATAAACACTATGATCTCAATTATTTCACTTGACTAATAAAATCGCAATAAACCTGTGGGAATTACGTGTACAGCGTAGTTTGAGTGATAATTGTAATGTGTCATGAAAACACGCGAAATAAAGCCAGGAATCATTTGTCAGTTATTTTTAATGTTGAGGAAATTCCTGGGATGAGTGCGAATACTGAAAATCTCATTCACTTTTTTGTAATTAGTCAATTAAACGGCATTAAAAGGTTTTTTTTTAAAACTTTGGAGAGTTAAATGGTTTCTGACGTTTAGAAACCTTTTTAGAGTTGAACTGTTCAAGAAATTATGTCTTGTGTCTTTCGCAAACGTGTTCGTTACGGATTAAATATAGTTAAAAGTAAATATATCCAGCACAAACAGGTACACTATACGGTGGTTAGTTTTCAATTTTTTTTGTTCTTGTTAGGAAATTCCTAATTTAAATCTCGCATGTTAATGACGTGATGAAGTATACATTATTACTACGTATATATAAATGTGAGTGTATTGTATATGTATATATTTATATATGTAGCTATTCTGTTTCCTCCTTATAAACGTGATTTTCCCATGATGAACAAATGTGCTGAGTAGAGCAAAAAAATAGCATCGCCTGATCATTCCCTGAGATATACTACTAATGAACTGATGACACCGAGAGTGCCGACGACAGTGTGTCTACTGCATTTTTGCTGACAAAGATTTTTAGGACTAAGTATAATTAGCTTCCTGTGAATGATTACAATGTGAGTGCCAAAAAATGTGTCGAGGTTGGTGTATCGTTGGTTTTAGTTTCAAGAAAATCGTTAATCTAATTCTTTCTTACTGAACATGATACCGAATTATGCTAGAAGTAAATTGTGCTTTTGACAGCATTTTACTAATATGAAGTAAAGTTATAATAACGGAGCTATCGAACCACGCGGAATATTACATCATCATCATTGCAGACTTGCAGATCTTGGCAGTTCAAAATGTACAGTATTTTACTATAGTTTTTAACTTCGATCACTCTAGAATCAAAATACTGCAGTAGAAATATTGAAATGAACTTGCTCAAAAGGTAATAAAAGAAGTCTCGGGGAATTGCAAAATGTTGTGTAAACATTTTGCACTTCCGTTGTCTACAAGTTCAACGCGTAAGAAGTTGGATGTAAGCTTGGAATGGAAGAATATTATGCAGAAGTAGTTAGTATTTAATTACGGTTAGCACCATCAGAACAGTTTATTTATTCTCGTAAAATGTATCTCTATATTTATTATATACGTTCTATACATTAATACACTGAACAGTACAAAATAAATCTAGCGACCTTACCGACAGGTCAGAAATCTTTTAAGTTTACGTTTTTTATCAGATTGCTTTAAGTATGCCATTTACACAATAAAGATTCATGGCAAATGGCAATGCATGTTTTAAGTTCTTTATAATATTTATGGAGTCAATAACACGATAATAGTTATTTACATAACATTCGCTCTTAATGATTGTAGTGTGGATTTAAAGTTTTAAGTTTTAAGAGAACAAAGATTCACACAGAATATTCATGTACTATATATTTTGAGTTTTCTTCTTCTTATTTAAAGTTCAAATGTTAACTCAAAGTCAAGCCAATTTTGCATATCAATCTCGTGGATGTCAAACATAATTCAGGAAATTCTCATGGTCTGTCCTCATGTGTAAATAAATATATATACTAATACGTTTAAGCGAGATTAAGGGAAGCATTTTTGTTTAATTTATCCCCCTGAATATTTTTATTATTTAAGGAAGAAAGGCTGACCATGATAATAATAATTTAAGCCATAGTTTTAACATTTAACAAGTTGTCGATTTAACTCGAATTCTTCATTTCTGTTTCACAAGACAATTATTCTGCTAACACTCATTTTAAGTACATTAAAAGATATAAAGCCTTCGGTATATTTATTAGCTGTATAGGTAATCGCTATATGTTATCTCAGTATACGCTTTTGTATAAATGATTGTCCACAGAAATAAAAATTCTAAAATGCTCCCTACACGCGATAGATATACTTTTTGAATTTAAAAATTAAACTTTTAAACTGTTGGCGATATGATGATGCTTAAGATGAAGACCCGCGCGGCTATATCACTCACTCTTGCATGCATCTAATTAGATTTAGGTTTTATAATTGATTATTATTTAATTAGTCGAATGATTGACCAATATTTAGATATTTTAGATCCCATTTAGAAAATGGGTACATTATTACAGAAATATTTATGACGACGATGTGTATTAGAAATATATAGAATACCTTAAATGTCTCGATCCAATATTCAATAATAGATTGTACTGTGTTTGTCATGAGAAATATTACACCAAATGTACATCAACACTCTGTAAGTTTTCTAGCACCATTCTTGAGGTCGATCTTAAATTATGTATTTTCATGTATATATTCATACATCAATTGTTTTCAATATTTATCGAGATACAAAACGATGGAAATCCATTTAACTTTAATTCTAATAAGATTTCTGTAATTTTTAGCAGTGTTGAATGAATAATTTAGGAGATAGTTTTTCTTTCTTGATTTTGAAATCAAATCGGGCTAGTGGAAAGGTACATTTCATTTCTCAGCAGATTAAGATTAATATAAAGCGATATATTATTAATGGATAAGGTTTTCTTGATTTTATGTCCGTCTATGGTAAACCTGATGAATCGTTTTTTATGTAATTGACTGATGAACCTGCACACCGCGAGAGGCATTCTAATTAAATGCTATTTGGATTATTGGATTACAATGCGATTTTCAAACTTCATAATGATTCTTTAAAGGGAGGAATATACATTTTATATGGGATTGCTTCGATACATGAAGCAGAATGCGAAAGGGATCGTAAATACTTATTAAATTGGCTACTTACCATTATCATGTACACTAGATGCGGTGTAGCTTGGAAGGTTAATTGTAGCAATCAATTCATTCCAATAATTCGGAATCATCAGCAAAATAAGCATTTAAAAAATTAGTTGATAACTGGGAGTTAACTACTAAAACTATCATGTACTGATTTTCAAGCACTAATCGTAAGAATGATATGAGATAATACAGCTGGATAAAAACTAGCTCAATTAATACAAAAGCGATGAACTAAAACTAACTAGTATAAAATATGCAAAAAATATACAAAACAAAACCAATACATAGCTAGATTTCAGCAGCGAATATTTTATTCCGATTTAATACACTACGAAGTACTACGAACTTGCAAAAGTAACTTAAAACGAAGTCGAAAACTAACTAGCAACTTAATTTTAGCGTAAAAAAGTAAAAACAACGGATTAGTTCATACAAACGACGCGTATTTACAGTTCTAATAAAACGATTAGTAGCGAAACGATATATTACTGCGTATAGCGTATGTAGAAAACTATCATCCAATAGGATGCTATTATCTACTAACTATAATAATAATAATATACACACAGTTATAGCGAACTATGACACTTAAGTAAATACACGAAAAAATGCACCATTTCTGTACCATGCACGAACTGACTCGTTGTGCAATTACCCTAGGATCGAAGAAATGTAAGTCTAATTACTTCAAACATCGACTGAAATAAAAAGTTACATAATAGAATTATAGTTATGAGGTTAAGATAATAAAGATGCCAACTAGGATTACTAATACACGAATCTGGATGAAAGCGAATTATGCATACAATCATTAAGTTACATTACAACATTATATAGATTCATTTGATCATAACAATTGTAATTCCTTATTATGCTTAAGTTACTGATGAAACATAACCCAATAGTTTATCGGTTAGTTAATCATTTTGCACACGTTCAGTTAGTTAATTGCATTACAAACTAGATTTTCGAATAGCTTATAGAGACCTGTATAACAGGCGGTTATATCTCGACTTTCCGAAGGGACTGCGTAGAATTTTCAACGGGACACGTTTGCGCCAGAACAATATTATCGGTCGTTGAAATGGATTTCATATTTCCGATATATATTCATCAGTCAGACAGTTTATCACAGAGACGGGATTTTTCTCACAAAATTTGTATTCTCTTTCACGATCTCCGTTTCGATAGAAAGGATCAATAAGCACTCATAGACACTCATATTAGTTCGGTTTTGGAAGTGGCGAAAAGGAAATAGGGGTAACTTCGCACCACTTTTCACTGGCGGAATCTACAGAAAACTTGTCCCATGTCATCAACACGTCTTGTTCGCAATATTTCGTAATGTCCAGCAAATAACTTTCCATCTAATGCGTTCCAATACACAATACTCTCTCGCACCTATTTAACATTCTTACCGTATTTCTATTAGCGTAGTATTAAGTACATATTTCACGATTAGTTCGAGTAAGTATTGGTTAATTAACGTACTTTACATTGAAACCGCACAAGTTCTAAACTACAACATTTTAAAAACTAGTTCACATTCATTCAGAATTACTATATTGCGCTTTCTACGAGAATCCATCACGCGCTGCACAATCTTTTCACAGTTAATTATACTTTATTGGCTAGCCATGTAGTTCTTTGTTTTGCTTAAAAGCTTCACAAATGTTTAAAAATTAAACTTGACCACCGCAACTAAACCATAAGTCTATCATAAATTACACAAAAATTACCTAATACACATTACGAGAATGCATCCGCTTCATGTTTTAAAACGGTTTACACGTACAATGAACATAAATATAGTTTTATAAAAGATTTAACTGGAGCTAGTGGAGCTGTAGAAATATTAACAGGAAATTTCAAAATTCGTTCATTAAATAGACAAACAGATCAGTTTTTGAAAATTATGCTTCCGTGTTAACTGGAGAGATCATACGACACGTAATAAATCTTCCGATTTGCTTGAAGTACACCGTGTGAGAGATTTAATTGATTGGACAGAACATGAGTCGATTGTAGTAGTAGTTGTAGTAAGCGAAGAGGTAATGTTTTCCGGCCAGGGGTCACCGCCAAACACTCTGCCAAATGACAGAAATGAGGTGACGAATAATTGAAAAACAGGATACTAATGATGGACAGCTTGGAGTTGAGTGATCAACTGAATCACCATGGTCTTCTGGAATGACCCAAGGGTCATCAAATGAATCCGGACTGCCACATGTAGTAGAAGGACGAATGAATAAAGGTGCCACTGGCTGAGTACCCAGTTGGTTCACCCTGGCCTTGTCTCAATCCCATTGATTCTCTTTCACCATATGAGCCAACTCAATTATATATTTCCCTTCTTTGTACTTTTGACTAGATTCAAAGGCATGCTCCTGTTGAAAAAGCACAAATTAAAAATATGCAATCAACCATTCCAGAGTATTAGGAATTTAGGTCATGAGCATATCTTACATATTTCCATCCAAGTGTAGTGCGGCAACATTCACAATAGATATCTGCGACTGCATGAAGACCCGTCAGCAATACCCGCTCTTCAGCAGGACCACATCCCACGTTGACCCTAGGAGTAGAGAGATCACGTGAAATACCCGGAATACATTGTTAAGACATCATGAAATGGTCATTTTCTTGAATTATTGTCTTACACTGAATTGAAGAGATACGCTCTTCCTTGGCTCCCTTGAAAGGACTGAAATTTTTAATTTACAAAATTCAAAATTAAATTAAATTTTAAATTTTTATTCCCTATCACATTACACATTCAGTTTCCTTATAATTAACCACATTAAAGCCTCCTCATTACTTGAGTGCATGTCATTCTACAATGGTAGCTTAGTTAACATGACTGCCTAACATTATTTCATAATTATTGTGAATTGAGTTCGAAAGAGTATTTTTAGCATTACTTATTTACTTACAAGTAATTATAATTAAATTACTCTGCACAAAGTAGATACATAGAGATAGTTGGATAATCTTTTATACCATCTGATTTTTGCTAACTTTATCATGGAAAGTCTTAAGCTTGTAAGCTTAATTTATTGTTATAAGGTTGCATGAGACATCAAAACAAAGTTTACCAGGAACGTCTAACGAGCTGAAGGACATTATATTAAGTGGTTTGGAGCAATGATGTTACGGGTCCTCATAATATTTATTATATGACCTAAGCTACTTTAGTAGATGAATGTTGGAAGTACAAATGTTTCAGTGATACCTAATAGATCGTGGAAAGAACAACCTGCACAACTCTCTGGCAAAGAGGTTAGAAATCGATCGCCCTTGAAAACAGTTGAAGGACCCATCCGCTGTTCATTTTAATGTAGTACGAACTACGAACGGAGTGAAAGCAAGGAAAGCGAACGAAGCTTATACTTTCGTAACAAGTCTCCTCCTCTTCCCCTTCCTATCTTTTGCGTCTCTTTCCCTGAGTGGACCTTATTGCAGATATTTTCCTTGTCTGCTGCGCCTATGCCACTAAGTACGACTCTGTGTGCAAAAATTTTCAGCCTTCAGCCTAAACTTTCCTTTTGCGTGACTATGAAAACAAGGCTAAAGCGACACAGGAGGCTTCAGATTTCGAGTAAACTCGTTTGACATACATAGTAATCCTTAGTATCACATTTTCTGCTTTCTTTGCAAATCTCACAAGACCAAAACTTCCCTCAAATGATGCAATTTACGTCTCACTGTTTCTCATTGTAATTCCTTTGATCTATACATTAAGAACAACAACAACAGTTTTTTTACTTTTATAGATTTATCAAAGATTCTTGCTAGATTTATTTTTGACTCTTTATAAATGCATCATCATCCTATCTGGAGAATTAATTATGTTGCTAAAATGCCAATATTACTAATATTTTTCGCTAATTCATTATGAACAAGGTGAATTATGCTTAATCACGAGTAACGAAACTACTACTGATTGTAATTAGACGCTTGTGTCTTGTCGAAACTAGTTATACACATGCTCTACATGCGATCAGGAATAATTAGAATGTCCAATTAAAGGGATTTTTAGGATAACAAGGAAGAAGGAACAAGTAAGGTTTATTTCAAGATAGAAACACATACCTTGGAGATAAGCTCATCATGGTTAGCAAGATGGGCTCTGCAATGGACACAGGAGTAGAACCTATGGCAGTTGGCCAAATAAGCTTGGAAAGTCTTGACCATAGTGCCGTTGGTTGCAAAGGGCTCACCCGTAGAAGGGTGCCGAAATTGACCCACCGTCGCCAGTGCTGCAATACACAGCCCATTTAAAATTTAAAATTGTTTGTCGTTTTAATCAAACAAGAGAAATAGTTTAATATTTATGGTATAAATTCCCCACATTGTTTGACACTACAGAATAATACTTTCAAGTTGACTTTTAGATTTAAGTCCCTATCAGTACCGTTAGTCTCAAATTGACTTTGTTTAACATTTTAACTGCCTCGGATGTTTTGTATCATGGTAGTCACAAAAATAAGTTAGTCTTAAAACTTTCAAGTTGTGATGTTGTTTCAATGTCAAGTTCGCAGCATCTGCCTTCGTCAATTAGGTTTCTTGATCGGAGCCAAACATTCTTTCATTCCTTGAACTTAAGTTTACAGCAAAGACTTTCTCGTGTTACGTACTTAGGTATACACATAGTATTTAGACTAGAGTTAAAACTTTAAACTATACTCACAGCCATTACTAAATAAACTTGCAAAACTTGGACCAAGTACTGAACTGATGAACGTGTAACGCGTATATTCGGATATAGAGAACATCTCAATTCTACAAAATTTAATACAGGAAATAACTGATTTTATTATTAATATTTAGGCAGCTTATAATAATTAGAATAACCCTGGCTGTAAGATATGAAAAAAACTAAATGGCACGTTAAGCGGCTTATCTCATGATTAACAAACTCACCTTAGCTATGCACTGGTCAAAGCCAGTGCTTAATGGGGGAAAAAGTTCACCGGAAGTCAAGATACGAGGAAATGACTGAACTTGTTCCTTTCCAGGATAATCTTCGCAGTGAAATCCGAGGCTTCATTCACAACCTTTGTAGTCGTCTGAAATTAGGTTAATTGAATTTTAAGCTTATGCAAATAAAAATGACATATCATGAAACCTGTGCAACGAATGTAAAAATATTTACTCATCTAAAATTAAGTTGTTATTTCACTACTCCAAGATATGAAGAGAGCCAAGTAGTTTAGTTCAGTGAAATAAATAGAACAGAATCTGGCACTAATTGAACTTTTCCATGTAAAACTAAGAACCGTGTCTGTTGTCTACGGATGAAACGTAACGACACTATTGGCATTCATGAGATAATTCTGCATAAATATGGCATGAATAGTAAAAAATTCCCCAGTTTTAATTTACATCACATGAGTAGGCAGTAAAAAACAGTTTACTTATTATTACTTGAGTAACTGATCGTCAGTTAGTTTGCTTTGAATGTTACAGATTGCTGAAAGTAATTGAAAGCGTGTTTGTACAACAGAGGTCAACCTTTCATACCTTTTAAAATGAACTTCAACGATGAATTTAATATAAAACGTATAGTTAAAACTCATGTGAACATTATTATGAACGCTGCGCTTACATTGCGTTCCCAATGCAGTCAAAGCCAATAATAAGGTGTCTGACAAAGCAACTATGTGCGTTTATCCTATTTGTTGCTTTCGTATTTATAGATAGGATTAACTTTAACGACTATCAATCATATCAGGAAAAATCATCTAACTCAAAATTTTGAAACTTACCGAACACGACTCTTTAATAAGACTCAAATATACCGATGCAACTTTGTCCAATCTATTTAAAAGGTTAAATCAGAAATATGAGACAAGGTTAGGCAGAAGAAATTCAGTTGTCGTTTTTCTCAAGAGTCCTAATCACAATCACGGTGGAAAACACTTGAGGTTATCGTCCACAGGCGGAATAAGTTACTGTTAGCTTTAACTGTACACTTGAGTCAGTATATTATGCCCTTGTATATCTTCTCGATAAGTCGTCTTCTTTCCTCAGGTAATGACATGAATCCTTCCCGACCAGTAGTGAAATTTATATGTATATGTTAGCTTCAGGAGTCTCCAGATGAAGTTCTGTAAAGCACAGGAAGAAAAAAGCATGAGAAAAAGGCACATAACCCTGTCATTATCAGTTCATACGTAATTGAATACTGCTTCATGTCACAACAAAACAATACCAAATGTAATTTAATGCCGTCGATAAGACAAAGATTAGGTTTCCTTTACAATACTTTACACTACACATTAAAACATGTCCATGCTCACAGTGTGCAGATGAAATAAATCATACATGGTAATTAAAATCACATTTAAAAATAATAAACACCGTCATAAAAGCAGCAATAATAAGACTTGGGACAATAAATAACCATTAGAAAATGTCTTTATCTTCGTCATTTAATATTCCACCACAATAATCTCTACATTAACATTGCGAAACTTAATCTTTATATCAATGCGCTTTGGTTCAGATTACATCATAATAATATATGTGCAATCCCCAAATACTTTTTTGAGCTCCAGACTAAACATCATCTCAAGTTTGATTATATTTTGAACTCAAATGCATCGATTTACAACTTTTATTCCTTTTCTCATTTTTCCCTTTTTTATTCCTTCAGTTTTATGTATTCCTCTGTATTTCTGTCTTTGTATTTCAAACATTCAAAGTAATTACCATATGGTCATAGATTCAATATAATCCAACCAGCATTACCTTCATACTTTTCAGTATAATATACAACCTGCAGAAGCGAGCGCAGTATATTCGCATCGACCTCAATAACCACAATGCAAGAAAATCATAATTTAGTAAAGCTCTTTCATATATCATGAAGACTTTTAATTTTAGCGAGTGGAAATGTACATTGTACATTATTAACGTAATAGTAATGAAATGGCAAACTGTATCCAATCCACAAAGGACTGTGCAATTATAAATATGCAATTCATATAAATCATTATTTGTTTGATTCGATATATTGTAGTAATTGAAATACTCTGAGTCACAATCACTTTAGACTTTAAAATGTTCAAAAGTCCCATGTGTGTGAGTTATACAAAGCTTTTAAATCTTTTATCAATTATGATACACAACAACAGCATTCCAATTCCATATCAGGACAATTCACTTTTATATGACTTTCATATGAAACTACATTTATCTGCTTAACTGACTGTTGAACTAATTTCGAATAGAACTCTTCACGACTTCACTGCGTTACTACACATTATTCTTGTGATTACATTATTAACCATGTAGTCACCTTCTAATAGACTTTACAGCAGGAGCAGCTCAACGATAAATGCGTTTCTGTCAGTTTGGCACAATATCCACCACCACAAATATACGAGAGATATACTTCGTTCATATAAATATTATTATTATTATGCACTCTTTTCTATTGCGCTGCTCTGTGCTCAGAGTACTAACTGTAATATATTGGCAAACGGCAAGTTCAACATCGCAGTAATTCGTAACTCGTAAGACAAAGTTTGTGCATATCTCTCTGCATTTACTATTGTAGAACAAAATTAACCAACACAAAGCATGTTGACAAAACAATATAAAATGCCATTAATCCTCATTTTTACGTCTTTTTGTAGCTTTTGCGAATTCTCTCACTAAAACACTATATTCAATTTCTAGATTTGCCAGTACAGAATCATTTCTTACGTTTCACAATAACAACTAAAAAGAGTTCAATCTTCTTCTGCCAGGGTCGTTTTTGAAAACTTATAACTTAGAGAAATACAAAGCTTTTTCGTGTATACTTAAATGTCCCTACGAACAATGATCGATCACCTGTGAGCTGTTTTTATGCCTTTATGCCTGCTCGGTATAAGTATAACATGTATGTCCTCCTTTTTAAAGTCCACCCGACCCCGACTACTCGACAAATCCTTCTTAATCATATCATTTCCTTACAAAACAATAATCTTATACTTTATACTCTTTTTACTTTTACTAGCAACAAAGGAGTTGAACATTCAAAAACAGCTGAAACAAAGAATTCCAATAAAATATACCCGTCCTCGTGTACACTTCAGTTAAACTTCAACTCTTTTCCTTTTCCAAAACAATAACAAAAACAAAGTGGCAATAAGGCGATGATGATGATGATGATGATTGTGAATTGTGATTGTGTATTTGTTAAAAACAAAAACAAATGTTACCCTGAATAGATAAGTGTGCAATGTAATTGGGATTCACCACTTGAACTGTATTTAAACGGATTTAGATCCAGTACAATGAGAACCATATGATTGGTAAAATACACCAAGTAATGTTAATATATAAAACTACTTGAAAGTCTTGAAACACGTGAAATCACCAAAGACTTACCTTACACACCACTTGATGATACTGATTAAGATGATTTCCACCTTAGCTTCTTCATCTCGTTGTTCTTTGTTTTAATGTGTAGTGGGTTCTTTCTTAATAGTCGTACGTAGGTTAAAACTAAACTAGAGTTCACAACATCAACTCTTTCACACACAAAGAACACAAAGAACGACCACCACTGCTGCTGCCGTTCTTGTTTCTGTTGCTGCAGCCACTAATACTACTTAATAGAGTACGTGCACACTAGAGATGTGTTGCTGTATCGCCTGTATCGCCTGTATCTATATAGTCGTCGTAATGATGTAATGTTAAACCTGCAATTCGAAATCCGTTCAGAGCGAAGTTTGGTCATTGATGTGAATGGAAGGAGCCTTAAGGAGAGACTGAGG
>Ga0194135_10000771_pt1 | contig 18663 bp, 14 predicted proteins | sample LitLau_LLRF_2013_FD_134024 | JGI IMG/M metagenome (GOLD analysis project Ga0194135, IMG submission 134024) | Freshwater sediment microbial communities in response to fracking from North America - Little Laurel Run_MetaG_LLRF_2013 (version 2) | ecosystem: Environmental > Aquatic > Freshwater >...
ATCCAGGCGAGCCTTGGGGAGGAAATCCACCACGTACTCGGCGCCTCGATACAGCTCGGTGTGGCCCTTTTGGCGGCCGAACCCCTTGACTTCGGTGACGGTGAGCCCCTGGACGCCGATCTTGCCCAGGGCCTCCCGCACCTCGTCAACTTTGAACGGCTTGATGATGGCAGTGACTAGCTTCATGAAACTCTCTCCCGAATTGGTGGACTTGCCCCAGGAAAACAAACCCGACTCAAGTCTAAGCGCAGTGCCTGGCTTTGTAACGCACCGTCGGCCTTCCTCAGCCCGACCGACGCCAGCTAACCGCTGTCTGACGAAACACTCCCCGCGCAGGCTGCCGCACTGCATTCGTCACAGCGACTGCTTCAGTGCATGGGTCACCAGGGTCTAAGCAGAAAGCTTGCCAGCTCGGGAAAAATCAGTGATTTCAGTCCTTTGCCCGACGCTGACGGCGAATGGCGGAAAACCAGGCCCGGGATACGCACAAAAACAGTGCGTCGGCGCCCGGCCGGATGCGCAAAAAACGTGCAACCCAGGCTCGCCTGGAGCGTTGCTGCTGCGTGATACACTGCGGGCCGACTGCAATTCAGGACTCTCCCATGCTCGCGCCCAAAGACCTTCTCGATGCCCTGAGCGGCCACGCTTCGCGTTTGCTCAGCGGTGACACGCCCCTGCCCCGCAACGAAATCGAAAGCCAGTTCAAAGCCCTGCTGCAAAGCGGCTTCAGCAAGCTCGACCTGGTCAGCCGGGAAGAATTCGACAGCCAGATGGTGGTCCTGGCCCGCACCCGCGCACGCCTGGAAAGCCTCGAAGCCAAAGTGGCGGAGCTGGAAGCGCGGCTGAATCCGGCGCAAGACTGAGCCGAACAGCTGATTCGCCAGCAAGCCGGCTCCTGAAGCCCCGTGCCGCAGGAGCCGACCGGCCAGCCCAGGCCGCAGCGCCGGCGACATATCCTGTGCCCATTGCGGCGCCTCACCCGTCACCCCCCTCATCTATCCTTGCAGCAGCGCCGCAGGAAGCGGTTGCGCCGTCTCAAGGAAGAACTCCCCATGTCCCTGGCGATCATCCACAGCCGCGCCCAGGTCGGCGTGCAGGCACCGGCGGTCAGCGTTGAAGTGCACCTGGCCAATGGCCTGCCAAGCCTGACCCTGGTGGGCCTGCCGGAAGCCGCGGTCAAGGAAAGCAAGGACCGGGTGCGCAGCGCCATTCTCAATGCAGGGTTCAATTTCCCTGCGCGACGCATCACCCTCAACCTGGCCCCGGCGGACCTGCCCAAGGACGGCGGGCGCTTCGACCTGGCCATCGCCCTGGGCATCCTCGTCGCCAGTGTGCAGGTGCCGGCACTGGCCCTGGACAACATCGAATGCCTGGGGGAACTGGCGCTGTCCGGGGCTGTACGCGCGGTGCGCGGCGTGCTCCCTGCCGCACTGGCGGCACGCGACGCCGGGCGCACCCTGCTGGTGCCCCGCGCCAATGCCGAAGAAGCCTGCCTGGCCAGCGGCCTGGAGGTGATCGCCATCGAGCATCTGCTGGAAGCCGTGGCCCATTTCAACGGCCACGCGCCGATAGCGCCTTATGTCAGCGACGGCCTGACACAAAGCCCCGCCGCCTACCCCGATCTTCGCGAAGTGCAGGGCCAGCTCGCCGCCAAGCGCGCCTTGCTGATTGCCGCGGCCGGCGCCCACAACCTGCTGTTCAGCGGCCCGCCAGGCACCGGCAAGACTCTGCTGGCCAGCCGCCTGCCCGGCCTGCTGCCCCCCTTGCAGGAAGACGAGGCCCTGGAAGTGGCGGCGATTCAATCGGTGACCAGCCACACGCCGCTGCGCCACTGGCCGCAACGACCATTTCGCCAGCCTCACCATTCGGCTTCGGGGGCGGCGCTGGTCGGCGGCGGCTCCAAACCCCAACCCGGGGAAATCACCCTGGCCCATCACGGCGTGCTGTTTCTCGATGAGCTGCCGGAATTCGATCGCAAGGTTCTGGAGGTCCTGCGCGAGCCCATGGAGTCCGGGCAGATCGTCATCTCCCGGGCCCGCGACCGGGTGCAGTTCCCGGCCCGCTTCCAACTGGTCGCGGCGATGAACCCGTGCCCCTGTGGCTATCTTGGCGACCCCAGCGGACGCTGCCGGTGCACGCCGGAACAGATCCAGCGCTATCGCAACAAGCTGTCCGGCCCGCTGCTCGATCGCATCGACCTGCACCTGACCGTGGCCCGCGAGGCCACCGCCCTCAACCCCGAGCCACAACCAGGCGACAACAGCGCCGCAGCCACCGCCAAAGTCGCTCGGGCGCGCCAACTGCAAGGCCAGCGTCAGGGCTGCGCCAATGCCTTTCTCGACCTGCCCGGCCTGCGCCGCCATTGCCAGTTATCCACCGCCGATGCGCACTGGCTGGAAGCGGCCTGCGAACGCTTGAACCTGTCGTTACGCGCCGCTCACCGCTTGCTCAAGGTGGCCAGGACCCTGGCCGATCTGGAGCAGGCCGCGAGCATCAGCCGCAACCACCTGGCCGAGGCGCTGCACTATCGTCCCGGCGCCGATTGAAGGCTTACTCCTTGGACAGATCCACCAGCGGCGTTGGCCGCACTTCGGTCTGACGCCCTTGCTGGATCTGACTGACACGATTCAAGGCGTTGTCCACCGCGGCCTTGTCCGCCAACAGGCTGTAGCGGATCTGAAACTCCCGCTGCTCCTTGGGACCAATCGTCGGCACCAGATTCAGCGGACGCTGATAACGACGGTTGTAGGAAAAACTGGTGCCCGGCTCCAACCCGGTCACATAGCCCTGGCCCTGGGTGTCGGTGTTTTTCCACAGCGAGAACACCGGCAACTGCCGGGTGTTGAAGCCCAGGGACACCCCGAGACTGCCCGCCTTGTTGTGCAGCACCGCCAGGGTCTGGCCCTGGGCATCGGAGTAAGGCACCACGTTGTACACGGTTTCGTCATAGTCTCGGGTCGGGCCGCGATAGGTCTGCCAATCCGCCAGATCGGCCTTGGCCTTGTCGTTGAACGGCGACACCTGCTTCACTGGCGCGGCAAATTTTGCGCCCTGCTCAAGGAATGGCGTACTGAAGTTGCTGTGGTACAGCGCCTGGTATTCCTTCGCATAGTCGCCGTTGTTGGTCAGGCGATCGTTGAGGGTAAAGCTGGTGCTGCCCGGCTCGGTGACCAGCTCGGTGGCCACGCTGAAGTCGACCTTCTTGAACGCCTGCTCCTTGAGCTCGCCCCGCAGATGAATCGCATAGGGCGGCTGTTCGTCGATGTGCAGGGTGACCTTGCTGGCCGGAATGTTCGCGGCGCGGCCGTGCAGGGTCAGCAACTCGCCGTTGTCCATGCCCGGGTGCCCGACCCACTCGTAACCGCAGCGCGTCACCAGCTCGTTGAAGCCCTCCAGCCAACCCAGGCCACCGCGGCCATTGAGTTCGATAAACGCTGGATTGACCACTTCCTTGACCGGCGAATCCCACCCCAGGCGCACGTCGCCCACCGAGGCCTGCAGCACATTCATGCCTCGGGTCGGCACCAGCGAAAGCTTCATCTGGCCATTGTCGATATCGACGATGCTGACCCCTTCCTGACGACCGCCATGCAAGGTGCGCAAGGTCACGGAAAAGGGCTGCGCGGTCTTCAGCCCCAGCTGCTCGCTGGTGATGTGCAGGTTTTCAGCGGCCTTGTCGGTGTCGAGCAGTACATAGTCCCAGGCCATGGCGTGGGAGGCGGCGGTCAGCGCGCCGAGGGTGACCAGCAGTTTGAGGGATGTCATGGAAGGGATGCCTTTATTGGAGTTGTGCGGTTTTTATAGCGCTGAAGAATCGTTTCAGCAAGGTGCAAATACCCGATTGCGCGCACAAATCCATCCCCCCGGTTTTCCCCTTCAGCCCTCGAACCCCAGCAGCAGGCCCGCCACTTCCATGACTTCCTGCAACGCTGCCCGGGCCGACTCGGGGGACGCTCGCAGCAGCAGGTCATCGGCGTACCCCATGGTCTGAGCAAACAACTGCCGGGCCGCGCGCTGGGGGCTGGCGCAGCGAAACACCCCGGCCTCGACGCCATCGGCAATGATGCTTGCCAGCATTGCCTGCCACTGGCCGTTGATCCTCAGGTAGGTTTCGGCCAGTTCGGCGTCGTGCATGGCTTCGTCCCAGGCATCGAGCCATAACGCCCAGCCGTCTTCGGCACAATCGGGCAGGCAGTCACGGATAAAGCCTTGCAAGGCGTCCATCGGCGCGGCACCGCGCAGGGGCCCGCCCACCGCCTCCAATTGTTCATTGGCGAAATGCACGAAGGCTTCGCGGCGCAACTCTTTCCAATCACTGAAGTAGTGATAGACATGGCTGCGGGACAGGCCAGCATGCTCGGCCAGGTCCCGGGTGGAAACCTCGGCGAAACCCTTGCTGCGAAATAATTCCAGGGCGGCCTGGATGATCTGGTCTTTACGGTCGTTACGCGACATGGGCAATCGGGCCTCTTGGCGCCGGGATGGACGGCGCTTGCATTTTGAGCGATCGCTCAAAGATAATTGAGCAGTCGCTCAATACTAACCCCAATCATTCTTGTGGTGCACTCATGCCCGCCGTCAGCCCACTCACCGTCGTGGATCCAACGCAGAAAATCGGCCAACAGTCCGCCGGCCAGACCCTCAAGGCCATAGCCAGGGCCTACCCGGGCAAGCTGTTCGGCACCTTGTCCCTGGTGGCCCTGGAGAACGCCCTGCTGCTGGCCTATCCGCTGTTCGCCGGCTTCGCCGTGGACTCGATCCTGCGCGGCGACGCTGCCCATGCGCTGATCTACGCCCTGGTGGTGCTGGGTTTCTGGGTGGTGGGCGCGGCACGGCGGGCGGTGGACACCCGCACATTCACCCGCATCTACGCCGACCTTGCGGTGCCGGTGATCCTCAACCAGCGCCTGCAACAGCAGGACACGTCCACCGCCGCGGCGCGGGTGGTGCTGGCCCGGGAATTCGTCGATTTCTTCGAAAAGCACGTGCCGACCATCGCCACGGCCCTGGTGTCGATCGTCGGGGCAGCGGTGATGCTGCTGGTGATCGAACCCTGGATCGGCCTCGCCTGCCTCACGGCGCTGTTGCTGTGCGTGACCCTGCTGCCGCGTTTTGCCCGGCGTAACCAGCAACTGCACGAACGCCTGAACGACCGGCTGGAAAAGGAAATCGGCCTGGTGGCCAAGGTCGGCGCCGTCTCGCTACAGCGCCACTATCGCCTGCTGTCGCGGCTGCGCATCGGTCTCTCGGACCGGGAAGCGGCAGCCTATCTGTTCCTTGGCGCGGTGGCGGCGCTGCTGTTCGTCATCGCCATCAGCCAGCTGGCGCTGGCGCCCGAGGTCAAGGCTGGTCACGTGTATGCGGTGATGACTTACCTGTGGACCTTCGTCAGCAGCGTCGATGAGGCGCCCACCATGGTCGACCAGCTGGCGCGCCTGCGGGATATCGGCAAGCGCGTCGATCCGGGCCTGGCTGAGTCGACCGCGCCTCACTGAGCCTCGCAGCCGTCGACTGGGCCGGATCAGCGGAAGCGGTCGACTTCCCGGCGCAAGTCCGCAGCCAGGGTTTCCAGCTCGCGGGCGGTGAGCGCCAGGTTGGACACCACTTCACGCTGCTCACTGTTGGCCTGGGCAATGCTCTGCAGGTTGCTGCTGAGCACCGTGGCGGTGCTGCTCTGTTCCTGAGTCGCGGTGGTGATGGCGGCGAACTGCTCGCCGGCGCTGCGGCTCTGCTCGTCGATCAGGGCCAGGGCCGAGGCGACGTTGGCGTTGCGCGACAAGCCTTCCTGCATCAAGCGGTTGCCCTGCTCCATGGTTTCGATGGCGTTGCCGGTTTCCTGCTGGATGCTGTTGATCATCTGCGAGATTTCATCGGTGGCCTCGCGGGTGCGCGACGCCAGGTTGCGCACCTCATCGGCGACCACGGCAAACCCGCGCCCCTGCTCGCCGGCACGCGCGGCCTCGATGGCGGCGTTGAGGGCCAGCAGGTTGGTCTGATCGGCAATCGCGGTGATCACCCCGACAATCCCGCCAATCTCCTGGGAACGCTGGCCCAGGGTATTGATCACCGTGGCCGTGCTGTTGAGGGCCCCGGCAATCTGCTCCAGGGACGCCGAAGCCTGCTCCATGGACTCGCGGCCGATGTGGGTCTGCTGGGCGTTGTCCTGGGCCAGACGCTGGGTGCTGCCCATGTTGTCGGCAATGTTCAGCGAAGTGGCGCTGAACTCCTCCACCGCCCCGGCCATGCTGGTGATCTCGCCGGACTGTTGCTCCATGCCTTCATAGGCGCCGCTGGACAGGCCCGACAAGGCCTGGGCGCGGCCATTGACCTCGGCGGCGGAACGGCGAATGTGCTCGACCATGGTCGACAGGGCTTCGCCCATCTGGTTGAAACTGCGGGCCAGCTGGCCGATTTCGTCATGGCTGGAGACATTCAGCCGCGCGCTCAGGTCGCCGCCGCCCAGGGCCTGGGCCTGGCGCACCAGATCGCCCAAGGGCGCCAGCTTGCTGCGCAGCAGCCAGACCGTGGCCCCCACCGCCAGCAGCATCGCCAGCAGGCTGCCGATCACCAGGCGAATCCCCACGCTCCAGGTCACCGCGCGGATCTCCGCCTTGGGCATGCTGGCCACCACCGACCAGGGGCCGCCCTCGAACGGCACCGCCAGGCTGTAGAAGTCCTCGCCCTGGTCGCTCCAGAAACGCCCCTTGCCCGGTTCCTTGGCGGCCGCCGCCATGATCTGCGCCGCCGGCTCCAGCGCCTGCACGCCGGCCGGTGGCACCAGCCACTTGTTCTGCTCATCAAGCAAGGCCAGGGAGCCGCTCTGGCCAATGCGGAAACGCTTGAGATTGGCGAACTGGGCATTCTGCGCATCGGTGTAGTCGAAACCGACGAACAGCACGGCGATGACCTTGCCGTCGCGATCCAAGACCGGGGTGTACTGGGTCATGTAGAAGCGTTCGAAGAGCACGGCGCGGCCGACATAGCCCTGGCCCGCCATGAGCTTCTGGTAGGCCGGGTGGCCATGGTCGAGCAAGGTGCCGATGGCCCGGCTGCCGTCCTGCTTGCTCAAGGAGGTGCTGACCCGGATGAAATCGTCGCCGCTGCGCACGAACAGGGTCGCCACCCCGGCGGTCATCTGCTTGAACTCGTCCACTTCCTCGAAGTTGTTGTTCAGCACCACGTCCCCCAGGTGCAGGCCCGGGGTCTGCACTCCGGCCACATTCACCGGTTGCTCGGGATGCAGACTCAGGCCGCTGCTGAAACGGTTTTCGAACAGGCCACTGAGGCGCTGGGTGCTCTCGCGCAGGCTGCCGTGGAAGGTGTTGAGCTGGTCCGCCAACAACCGCGCCTCGCTGGCCAGGTGTTCTTCCCGGGTATCGAGGTTCGCCGAGTCCAGGGAGCGCAGGGCAAACAGGGTGCTGCCACTGATGACCAGGGCAAGTATCAGGGCAAGAGCAAGCCCTAGCTGGGAGGCTATGCGGGCACGGGGTTGGGACATGATGGCTCCTTGCCGAGAAGGCGGATCATCCTGATTGGTCAGCACGCTCGGCGGTAATAATTCTAGGATTTTTAGTAATTTAGGACCTTCCTGAACGCTGGTTCCATAACCCATGGATTCGGCGGCGCCCGCAAATACTTGAGCGCCTTGCAAGGATATCCGCGCGCGCCCGCCGGCCGGGCACTGCATCGTTTCAGCCGAAGCGCTCTACCTCGGGCAGTTGCATGGCCTGGACCTCGCCCTGGAGAAAATCGCTGAGGCGCCGCAACCGTTCCCCTCCGGGCCGGGTCTTGGGCCAGACCAGGTAGTAGTTCAGGCCACTGGCCACCGCCGTCGGCCAGGGCAGGCTCAGGCGGCCCTGGGCCACATCTTCGGCCACCATCAGCAAATCGCCCATGGATACGCCATACCCCCGCGCCGCCGCGATCATCCCCAGTTCCAGGGTGTCGAACACCTGCCCGCCCTTGAGCGACACCTGGTCGGTCAGGCCCATGTGCTCCAGCCAGCTGCGCCAGTCACGGCGGTCCGGGGTGGGGTGCAAGAGTTCGGTGGCGGCCAGCCGCGCCACGTCCCAGGGCTGGTCGTTGAGCAGGTTCGGCGCCCCCACCGGGATCAGCAGCTCGGGGAACAGGTAGCTGGCTTCCCAGTCCGGAGGAAAGTGGCCATTGCTCAGCAGCACCGCGCAGTCGAAGGGCTCCTGGTTGAAATCCACCGAATCCACGTCCATCCAGGCACTGGTGAGCTGTACCTCATTGCCCGGCTGCAGGTGGCGAAAGCGGCTGAGGCGCGCCAGCAACCAGCGCATGGTCAGGGTCGAGGGCGCCTTCATGCGCAGGATGCCGTCTTCGGCCCGCAGGGTATTGCAGGCCCGCTCCAGCGCGCCGAAACCTTCGCGAATGCCCGGCAACAGCAGGCGCGCCGCCTCGGTCAGTTGCAGGTTGCGCCCGCTGCGCTGGAACAGTCGGCAGGCGAAGTGATCCTCCAGGGTACGGATATGCCGGCTGACGGCGCTCTGGGTAATCGACAGTTCTTCGGCGGCACGGGTGAACGAGCTGTGGCGGGCCGCCGCTTCAAAGGCGCGCAGGGCATACAGGGGAGGCAGACGACGAGACATGGATGAACTCCGGACAACACCAGGGCGCCACGCGGGCAGGAAAGGGCTTCGCATGAGTTTTTATCATGCCAGCGAGTATTTTTATCCTTTTGTGCTATGCGCTGCGAGCGCCGAGAATCAGCGCTCTTACCGACTTTTGAAGAATCGAGCCTGATGACCATGCAGCATCCAGCACGCACCGAACTCTGGGCCATCCTGCGGCTGGCGGGGCCGCTGATCGCCTCCCAGCTGGCACACATGCTGATGGTCCTCACCGACACCCTGATGATGGCCCGCCTCAGCCCGCAAGCCCTGGCCGGCGGCGGCCTGGGAGCGGCCAGCTATTCCTTCGTCTCGATTTTCTGCATCGGCGTGATTGCCGCAGTAGGCACCCTGGTGGCGATTCGTCAGGGCGCTGGCGACATCGAAGGTGCTGCGCGTCTGACCCAGGCCGGGCTGTGGCTGGCCTGGATCATGGCCCTGGTCGCCGGCCTGCTGCTGTGGAACCTCAAACCGCTGTTGTTGCTGTTCGGCCAGACCCCCAGCAACGTCGAGGCGGCCGGCCAGTTCCTGCTGATCCTGCCATTCGCCCTGCCCGGCTACCTGAGCTTCATGGCCTTGCGCGGCTTTACCAGCGCCATCGGCCGGGCGACGCCGGTAATGGTCATCAGCCTGGCGGGGACGGTGGCCAACTTCCTGCTCAACTATGCATTGATCACCGGCATGTTCGGCCTGCCGAAACTCGGTCTGATGGGCATCGGCCTGGTGACCGCCATCGTCGCCAACTGCATGGCCCTGGCCCTGGCCTGGCACATCAAGCGCCATCCAGCCTACGCCGCGTACCCATTGCGCCAGGGCCTGGCCCGGCTGAACACCCACTACCTGCGGGAACTGTGGCGCCTGGGCCTGCCCATCGGCGGCACCTATGCGGTGGAAGTCGGGTTGTTCGCCTTCGCCGCGCTGTGCATGGGCACCATGGGCAGCACCCAGTTGGCGGCGCACCAGATCGCCCTGCAGATCGTCTCGGTGGCGTTCATGGTGCCGGCGGGCATCTCCTACGCCATCACCATGCGCATCGGCCAGCACTACGGTGCCGGACAACTGCTGGATGCAAGGCTGGCCGGACGGGTCGGCATCGCCTTCGGCGCGGTGGCGATGCTGGGGTTCGCGATGATTTTCTGGCTGCTGCCCAACCAGCTGATCGGGCTGTTTCTCGATCACAACGACCCGGCCTTCGCCGAGGTGATTCAACTGGCGGTGAGCCTGTTGGCGGTGGCGGCCTGGTTCGAGCTGTTCGATGGCACCCAGACCATCGCCATGGGCGCGATCCGCGGCCTCAAGGATGCCAAGACCACCTTCCTGGTGGGCCTGGGCTGCTATTGGCTGATCGGCGCGCCTGCGGCCTGGCTGATGGCCTTTACCCTGGGCTGGGGACCGACCGGCGTGTGGTGGGGACTGGCCCTGGGCCTGGCCTGCGCGGCCATCAGCCTGACCCTGGCGTTCGAGTGGCGGATGCGTCGCATGATCAAGCGCGAGCCCGTGGCAGCGGCGATGAACGTTCAAGCCAGCGGCGCCGATTGACGGGGAGCTGATCCCGCCGCCCATGGCGGCGGATCAGCACCGCTAGCAGTCGCTTACAGCATGCCTTCCTGCAGCGACTGCTGGCTGCTGCCGAAGGTCAGGTACTCCATCAGTTGCGCCAGGGGCAACGGCTTGCTGATCAGGTAGCCCTGGACCTGGTCGCAGCCAAAGCCCCGCAGCAGCGCCAGTTGCTCCGCGGTTTCCACGCCTTCGGCGACCACGTCCAGGTTGAGGTTGTGGGCCAGGTTGATCATGGCGTGCACCAGCTTGCGGTTCTCTTCTCGCTGCTCCATGCCGCCGACAAAGCTCCGGTCGACCTTGAGCAGGGTGATCGGCAGGCTGTTGAGGTGGACGAAGGAAGAGAAGCCGGTGCCGAAGTCGTCCAGGGAAAAACGCACTCCCAGGCGCCCGAGGGCATCCATGGTCTGCTTCACCAGGTCGCTGCGGCGCATCACGGCGGTTTCCGTCAGTTCGAACTCCAGCCACTGCGCCTCGACGCCGCGTTCGGCAATCAGCCGGCTCAGGGTCGAGAGCAACTGACTGTCCTGGAACTGGCGGAACGACAGGTTGACCGCCATGTGCAGCGGCGGCAGCCCGCGCTCGCGCAGCGCCTGCATGTCCCGCAGCGCGCGGGAAATCACCCAGTAACCCAGGGGCACGATCAGCCCGCTCTGCTCGGCCAGAGGCACGAACTCGCTGGGGGGCAGCAAGCCGCGCTCGCCGTGGCGCCAGCGCACCAGGGCCTCGAGGCCGACGATCTTGCCGTCGTGCAGGTTCAGCCGCGGCTGGTAGTGCAGCTCCAGCTCGTCACGGCGCAAGGCCCGGCGCAGTTCGCTTTCCAGGTCGGCGAGGCTGCGGGCATTGCGGTTGATCCGCTCGTTGAAGATATGAAAGGTGCAGCCCTGGGTGCTCTTGGCCTGCTGCATGGCGATGTGCGCATGCCACATCAAGGGGTCGGCGCCGGCATTGGCCCGGGCATGGGCAATCCCCAGGCTGCAGCCGATCAACAGGCTTTCGCCGTCGACCCAGTAGGGTTCGGCCATGGCTTCGGTGATGCGCTCGGCCATCCACTCGGCGCGCTGCGGTGCGCGGCGGGTGTCGATGAGCAAGGCGAATTCGTCGCTGCCCAGGCGGGCCAGTTGATCTCCGGCCTCCAATTGGCTCTTGAGCCGCGAGACCACCTGCAGGATCAACCGGTCGCCGGCCTGATGACCGAGGGCGTCATTGGCGTGGCGGAAGTTGTCCAGGTCCAGATGCCCCAGGGCCAGGCCGCGACCGTCGTTTTCCGCCAGACGCGCAGCCAGCAGGGTCTGGAAGCCCTGGCGGTTGGCAATGCCGGTCAGGGGGTCCTGCTCGGCCAGGCGCTGCAGGGTCGTTTCCAGCACACCGCGTTCGCGCACGTGGCGCAGGCAGCGGCGCAAGGCATCGGTGCTCAGGCAGGAACCCACCAGCCAGTCGCTGACGCCCACCGGGGCCACTTCGGGCTCCTGGTCCAGCAACAGAATGGTGGGCAGGCTGCAACGCCCGGGGCCGGGCTGCAGTTGCGCAGGGGTCAACAGGACCGCATTGCGGTCGTCTTCAAACAAACGGCTGACCAACTCCCAGCTGGGAGCGCTGATCAATACCACCGAGTCTCCCAACGGAGCGACACACTCGCGCAACAACGCTGTCCATACTGGCTCTTCAGCCAGTAGCAGCAAACGCAAGGGTTCGACAGGCTTAGACAAGCTAGCTCCCTAGACTCTGCAAAATAAGTTGGCGGCGGGCATTATGGGGCACGAATAAGCAATAACAATTGATATTGATTATCATACGCAATTTCTTGTACCGCTCTAACTCGAACATTAGGCGCATATTCGGCAAGCATCCTGAGGGAAAGTATCAAAACCGGCAAATTTAGATCGCGTTGTACGTCACAAGTCGGAGACAGCAGCAGAATCCGTCCAGCCTGTTAAAATGCCCGCCCTTTTCGCAATCGATCTCCTTCTACCGTCATGTCCCGACTCAATCCCCGGCAGCAAGAAGCCGTGAACTATGTCGGCGGCCCTCTTTTGGTGCTCGCCGGTGCAGGCTCCGGCAAGACCAGCGTGATCACCCGCAAGATCGCGCACCTGATCCAGAACTGCGGTATCCGCGCCCAATACATTGTCGCCATGACCTTTACCAACAAGGCCGCGCGAGAAATGAAGGAACGGGTCGGCACCCTGCTGCGCGCCGGCGAAGGCCGCGGCCTGACCGTGTCGACCTTCCACAACCTGGGCCTGAACATCATCCGCAAGGAGCATGCGCGGCTGGGCTACAAGCCGGGCTTCTCGATCTTCGACGAAGCCGACGTCAAGGCACTGATGACCGACATCATGCAAAAGGAGTATTCCGGGGACGACGGCGTCGACGAGATCAAGAACATGATCGGCTCGTGGAAGAACGACCTGATCCTGCCGGCCCAAGCCCTGGAAAACGCGCGCAATCCCAAGGAACAGACCGCAGCCATCGTCTACACCCACTACCAGCGCACGCTCAAGGCGTTCAACGCGGTGGACTTCGACGACCTGAGCCTGCTGCCGGTAAAGCTGTTCGAGGAACACGCCGACATTCTGGAGAAATGGCAGAACAAGGTCCGCTACCTGCTGGTGGACGAATACCAGGACACCAACGCCAGCCAGTATCTGCTGGTGAAAATGCTCATCGGCAAGCGCAACCAGTTCACCGTGGTGGGCGACGACGACCAGTCGATCTACGCCTGGCGTGGTGCGCGCCCGGAAAACCTGATGCTGCTCAAGGACGACTACCCGTCCCTGAAAGTGGTGATGCTGGAGCAGAACTACCGCTCCACCAGCCGCATCCTGCGCTGCGCCAACGTGCTGATCTCCAACAACCCTCACGAGTTCGAAAAGCAGCTGTGGAGCGAGATGGGCCACGGCGACGAGATCCGCGTGATCCGCTGCCGCAACGAAGAGGCCGAGGCCGAGCGAGTGGCCATGGAAATCCTCAGCCTGCACCTGCGCACCGACCGGCCCTACAGCGATTTCGCCATTCTTTACCGGGGCAACTACCAGGCCAAGCTGATCGAACTCAAGCTGCAGCACCATCAGGTGCCCTATCGCCTGTCCGGCGGTAATAGCTTCTTCGGACGCCAGGAAGTCAAGGATCTGATGGCCTACTTCCGCCTGATCGTGAACCCCGACGACGACAACGCCTTCCTCCGGGTGATCAACGTGCCGCGCCGGGAAATCGGCTCCACGACCCTGGAAAAACTCGGCAACTACGCCACCGAACGCAAGATCTCGATGTACGCCGCCACCGATGAGATCGGCCTGGGCGAGCACCTGGACAGCCGCTTCACCGATCGCCTGGCGCGCTTCAAGCGCTTCATGGACCGGGTCCGTGAACAATGCGCCGGCGAAGACCCGATCTCCGCCCTGCGCAGCATGGTCATGGACATCGACTACGAGAACTGGCTGCGCACCAACAGCTCCAGCGACAAGGCCGCGGACTACCGGATGGGTAACGTCTGGTTCCTGATCGAGGCCTTGAAGAACACCCTGGAAAAAGACGAAGACGGCGAAATGACCGTCGAGGATGCCATCGGCAAGCTGGTCCTGCGCGACATGCTGGAACGTCAGCAGGAAGAGGAAGAAGGCGCCGAGGGCGTCCAGATGATGACCTTGCATGCGTCCAAGGGCCTGGAATTTCCCTACGTGTTCATCATGGGCATGGAAGAGGAAATCCTCCCGCACCGCTCCAGTATCGAAGCCGACACCATCGAGGAAGAACGGCGCCTGGCCTACGTGGGCATTACCCGCGCCCGCCAGACCCTGGCCTTCACTTTCGCCGCCAAGCGCAAGCAATACGGTGAAATCATCGACTGCGCGCCCAGCCGCTTCCTCGATGAACTGCCCCCGGACGATCTGGCCTGGGAAGGCAACGACGACACGCCGACCGAAGTCAAAGCCGTTCGCGGCAATAGCGCTTTGGCGGATATACGCGCGATGTTAAAGCGCTAAAATCGACTATTTTTAACTGACCTTTGGCGCAACTGGCGCTATTTGAGGAAGCTCCGTGGAAGCACTGCACAAGAAAATTCGCGAAGAAGGCATCGTGCTTTCCGATCAAGTACTGAAAGTCGACGCCTTTCTGAACCATCAGATCGATCCGCAATTGATGAAGCTGATCGGCGACGAATTCGCCACGCTGTTCAAGGATTCGGGCATCACCAAGATCGTCACCATCGAAGCCTCGGGGATTGCCCCGGCCATCATGACCGGCCTGAACCTGGGCGTGCCGGTGATCTTCGCCCGCAAGCACCAGTCCCTGACCCTGACCGAGAACCTGCTGTCGGCCACCGTGTACTCCTTCACCAAACAGGTGGAAAGCACCGTGGCCATTTCGCCACGGCACCTGACCAGCAGCGACCGCGTGCTGATCATCGACGACTTCCTGGCCAACGGTAAGGCGTCCCAGGCGCTGATCTCGATCATCAAGCAGGCCGGCGCCACCGTGGCCGGCCTGGGCATCGTGATCGAGAAGTCCTTCCAGGGCGGCCGCGCCGAACTGGACGCCCAGGGCTACCGCGTGGAATCCCTGGCCCGGGTCAAATCCCTGGCCGGCGGCGTGGTCACCTTCATCGAGTAATCCCGCCCGCCAGCCCTGCGTAGAAGCCGGCTTGTGCAGGAGCTGGCTTGCCAGCGAAGGCGCCCTTCAGAGCAATGCAAGCCTTGATGGCCCATTCGCCGGCAAGCCGGCTCCTACGACAGCGTTGGCGAAGTGGCCTGCAGCCCGGCCAGCAGGAATCGCTGGTACAGCTCCTCGCGCAGGCCATCGGGCTGCTCCAGCCCCATGCGCTCAAGGTGCGCCGCAAATGCCTCAGGCTCCGGCGCATCCAGTGCCGCCTTGCCCAGCTCAAGGATCTCGCTGAGCTTGAACTTGCTCTTGAGCCAGTTCAGCGCCCGCAGCAGATCACGCTCCTCGGCGCTGAAGTCGCTGCCCAGCGGATACTCCGGAAACAGCTGGCTGTGACGCGCCTGAATCCTCTGCAGACGCTGTGGGCTGTTGTCGGTAAAACGCGGATCCAGACGAAAGTCCTTCGGCAGCTTTCCGGCTTTCTGCGCCTGCTCAATCAACCCCGGCTGAAAGCGTGAATCGCTGATATTGAGCAGCGCCTCGATCACTTTCGCATCCGTTTTACCCCGCAGATCAGCAATGCCGTACTCGGTGATCACGATGTCCCGCAGGTGGCGCGGGATGGTGCAATGGCCGTACTCCCAGACAATGTTGGAACTGACCTCGCCCGCGGATTCGCGCCAGCTGCGCAGGATCAGCACCGAGCGGGCATCCGCCAAAGCATGGCCCTGGGCAACGAAGTTGTACTGCCCGCCGACACCGCTGAGCACCTTCCCGCCCTGCAACTGATCGGACACGGCGGCGCCCATCAGGGTCATGGTGAAGGCGCTGTTGATAAATCGCGCATCCCGGCGTTGCAGGCGCTTGAGCTCTTCATGGCCATACAGCTCGTTGATGAAGCTGATGGCGGTCATGTTGAACTCCGCCAGTTTGGGCTTGGGCAGCTCCCGCAGACGCTGATAGAAACTGCGCGGCCCAAGGAAGAATCCACCGTGGATCGACACCCCGCCAGACGCTGTCGTCGGGTCCAGGGTGCCGGCATTGGCTTGCTGTTGCAGCTCCAGCGTCGGGTAGACCTTGCGCCGCACAATCCCAGCATCCGCCAGGGCCAGCAGGCCGTTGACGAACATTTCGCTGCAACCATAGAGCCCCTGGGCAAAGGGCTCGACGCCGCCCTCGCGGTCGATCAGCGCCTGCCAGTGGTCCACCTGCAGATCCGCCAGCAGCGCGCGATACCCTTGGTTGTCGGCCTGCCGCGCCAGCAAGGCTGCGGTCAGCGCGTCGCCCATGGAGCCAATGCCGATCTGCAAGGTGCCGCCGTCGCGCACCAGGGTGCTGGCATGCAGGCCGATGCAATGATCCTGAATGCCCACCGGCATGTTCGGCGTGGAGAACAGGGTGCTGCGTTCTTCGTCGTCGATCAGCAGGTCCAGATCCGCGGCGTCGATTTCGCTGTCCCCCGGCATGTACGGCAGGTCGCTGTGGACCTGGCCGAGGATCAGGATGGTCTCCCCCGCCGCACGGCGCTTGGCGATCATCGGCAGCAGGTCGAGGGTGATGTCCGGGTTGCAGCTCAGGCTCAGGCGTTCAGGGTGGTGCGGGTCGCGGGCCAGCAGTTGCGCCACCAGGTTCAGGCCGGCGGCATTGATGTCCCGGGCGGCGTGGCTGTAGTTGCTACTGACGTAGTCCTGCTGCGCCAGGTCGCTGTGCAACAGGCTGCCGGGCTGCATGAAGAATTGCTCGACACGGATGTTCGCCGGCAGGCGGTCGCGATGCAGATCGGCGAGAAAGTCCAGTTCCGGGTAATCGCCGAATACCCGCTCGACAAAGGGCTCGAGAAAACGCTTCTGCAAACCGTCGCCCAGGGCCGGACGGCCCAGGCTCAAGGCGGTGTAGATGGTCAGCTGACGCTCCGGCAACTGGGCAATGCGCCGGTACAGGGCGTTGGCGAAACGGTTGGGTTTGCCCAGGCCCAGGGGCATGCCCATATGAATGTGTTGCGGCAAACGGGCAAGCACTTCATCTACCGCATGCTCGATAGAACAGGATTGCAGCATCTGACCCTCCGGGGACCGTCCATGAATTGAGGTTGGACCGAGCTTGCCGGGAGTTTGCTGCATTGAACAGTGCGCAAGGCGAATTGCGCCCACAAAAAAGCCGCTCGTAAGCGGCTTTTTCGCTGCAGATGGCGGCTTATTTCAAACCGGACATCTTCTGGATCGCGCCTTTGAGCTCGTCATCGGAGCAATCGGCGCAAGTGCCTTTAGGCGGCATGGCGTTGATCCCGGTGATGGCCTTGGCCAGGATGCCGTCGAGGCCGCCCTGGTGATCGGCGCGCTCTTTCCAGGCCGCGGTGTCACCGATTTTCGGTGCGCCCAACAGGCCAGTGCCGTGGCAAGCGTTGCAGTGCTTGGCAATCACGTCATCCGGGGACTTCGCGCCACCACCACCGCCGGCAGCGGTAGCCACTTCCATACCCTTGCATTCCTGCCCCTGGACGCAGACCTGGCCGACAGGCTCAAGGCGCTTGGCAATATCGTCATTAGTCGCAGCTTGAGCGCTGACTGCCCAAAGGGCCAATACGGTTGCTGGTGCGGCCAGCATTTTCATAATTAGGTTCACGCGTACACCCTCAATGGTGGCTAGTCACGCCTGCGGCCACGGTTTCGCAGGCGGGCGAAAGTATAACGGTTAGCCCGCCACACTGAAACAACCCCAAAGTCGAAGGGGTCTTATTCGCGGCAAAATGTCGCTGGAGCTGCACTGCAAGCCTTGCAGGACGCCTCTTGAGCTAGAAGTTCGCCGGAGTGGCTGCGCTGATTAGTCGCGCCGGAACATCGAACGGATTACGGAAACGATGCGGCTTCGTACTCTCAAAGTAGTAGCTGTCACCGGCTTCAAGGACAAAGGTTTCCAGCCCCACCACCAGCTCCAGGCGCCCTTCGAGAAGAATCCCGGTTTCTTCGCCGTCATGGGTGAGCATCTCTTCGCCCGTGTCGGCACCCGGCGGATAGATCTCGTTGAGGAAGGCAATGGCGCGGCTCGGATGAGCGCGGCCCACCAGCTTCATGGTGACCGCGCCATCGGAGATGTCGATCAGTTCATGAGCCTTGTAGACGATCTGAGAAGGCGTTTCCTGGAGGATTTCCTCGGAAAAGAACTCGACCATGGACATGGGAATGCCACCCAGCACCTTTCGCAGCGAGCTGATCGAAGGACTGACGCTGTTCTTTTCGATCATTGAAATGGTGCTGTTGGTGACGCCCGCACGCTTGGCGAGCTCACGCTGGGAAAGACCTTTCAGTTTACGGATGGATTGCAGTCGTTCACCGACGTCCAATGCGGCAGCCTCCTAGGCGGGAATCAGGCGTTGTTGTAATTGAGCGTTATCATGGCGACAGCGTTCAGTATTTACAACACTTGGTCCCGATTCCCCCAAAGGCAGGCGACTTTCGGTACAGGCCGCGTAATCTCAGCCTTCGCGGTACACCAGGGGCACCCGGCGCAGGTTGCAGAACAGCTGATAAGGGATGGTCCCGGCGGCCAGGGCAACCTCGCTGGCGAGGATGTTCTTGCCCCACAATTCCACGCTGGAACCCAGCCCGGCCTGCGGTACATCCGTCAGGTCGACACACAGCATGTCCATGGATACGCGGCCCAGCAGGCGGCTGCGCTGGCCGTCCACCAGCACCGGCGTGCCGGTCGGCGCGTGGCGCGGATAGCCGTCGGCATAACCCATGGCGACCACGCCGATGCGCATCGGCTTGTCGGTGATGAACTTGGCGCCGTAGCCCACCGGCTCGCCGGCGGGCAGCTCACGCACGCAGATCACCTTGGATTCCAGGGTCATGACCGGCTGCAGCCGCTCGGC
>Ga0194135_10000772_pt1 | contig 18648 bp, 12 predicted proteins | sample LitLau_LLRF_2013_FD_134024 | JGI IMG/M metagenome (GOLD analysis project Ga0194135, IMG submission 134024) | Freshwater sediment microbial communities in response to fracking from North America - Little Laurel Run_MetaG_LLRF_2013 (version 2) | ecosystem: Environmental > Aquatic > Freshwater >...
CCCTTTGAATTGAATAATCAAAATGATTACGGCAATTGCCTTTCTTGTCGTTACTGGGTTTTTAATCTACCACTTTCTCATGAGAAAGCCGTCAAACTTCCCACCTGGTAACTTATTGACTTTAAAATGTTTTGTATACCAACAGTAGCATACGATACGAGTTGTCTAAACATTTCTTTCCTGCATGTCTTTTAAGGACCCACTCCATTTCCAATTGTTGGAAATATACCGGCTATTGGTGTCGACCCCCATCTTGCATTTGAATCAATGTCAAAGGAATATGGGCCCATTGTTGGTGTCAAGTTTGGACCAGACAAGTAAAATTAAAAAATATATATACTGTATTTATAAAAGCGGCAGCTTAATTTATTAACTCTGCTTCACTTTTCCAAGAGCCATTTGTGTCCACGGCACAAAATTAATTAAAGAAGCCTTCAACGAACCCGCATTCACTGGCAGACAGCATTCGGAAGCGAAAAACTTTATTTTTGGAGATGAGCATGGGATTGTTTCATCTGAAGGTGAAACATGGACCGAGCAAAGACGATTTGCACTTCGACATCTTCGAGACTTTGGATTCGGCAAGAGTTCCATGGAAGAGTTAATCATGGACGAAGTCAACGAGTTCTCGGATTGGTTGAGAAGACAAAAAGGGCAATCCGTGTCTCTTCAGGAACGGTTTGCATTAGCCGTTGTAAACTCCCTCTGGAAAATTTTAAGCGGGGAAAGATTCGACCACGATGACGCCCAACTGCATAAAATATTGGTTGACTTGCACACGTTGGGAAAAACTAATAATTTAATTAAATTACAACTAGCTAACAAAATTAGCATAATTTACTTTATTCTAGATCTGCCAATGCACTCTTTGGATTTGATTCCCTGAAAAGTTTCTTGGTCTTCTTCTATCCCGATATTGCAAAAATGTTTCCGACTTGGAGTGGTTGGAGTCGGATTGCCGATGCCCAAGTCCCGCGGATGTAGATGAATAATCCAATCATTCAAGAACACAAGAACACGCTCCAAGAGGACGCCGCCAGAGATTTTGTCGATATATATTTACAAGAAATTAAGAAAACAACGAAACCCACTTCAAGTTTTAACCCCAAAAGTGCAGGTATTCAGACCGTAAAAAATTAAACGCAATTTAGATAGATGGATATCCCAAGTTTTAAACTTTCCTTACAGAGAAGTCTCTGAAGTCAATAATGGGAGAATTTTTTGTTGCTGGAACTGACACGACATCCGTAACGCTGAGCTGGTTGAATGTTTATTTGCTCCACAATCCCCCAGTGCAAATGAAACTTCATCAAGAACTTGATCGCGTTGTTGGCAGAACTCGACCGGTAACGTTGAGTGACCGAAAGAAGTAAAAACAAAATCAATTTGGCTCAGCATAGCATCCAATGCAAAAAATTTACTTTCATTTTACGCTTTTTGAATAATTTTAGTTTAGTATACACTGAAGCCGTGATATTGGAAACCCTTCGCCTGTCGTCAATTGCTCCAGTCTCTGTCCCGCATGCTGCCACGGAAGATGTCAACTTTCATGGTTACGACATTCCGAAAGGAACTATTATTTTCGCCAATCTTTATGCAAACCATCACGATCCAGAAATATGGGGCGAGGACGTTAAGGAATTTCGGCCGGAGCGTTTTCTGAGTCCCGATGAAACCACGGTTATACGACATGAGGCGCTAATGCCGTTCTCAACCGGTCGTCGCGTCTGTTTGGGTGAAACTCTGGCAAGGGACAGCCTATTTCTCTTTGCTGCAAATTTGGCACTGAATTTTGAAGTGACCGTGGAGAACGGGAAACAAAAGCCGACATTGGAAATTAGCAGAGGAATCACGCTCGGTCCGCTTAGTTCGACGGTCCTAATGAAAGAGAGGACTTTATGAGCATCATATTCATAATATACCAGCTTAACAGACATTAAATTCATTGGGTCGTTTTGTTTTAGTTTGTACGTTGAAATCAAATGGAATCTTCTTCATTAAATTCCTGTATTGAAAGCAAGGCCTTATTCGGGGTGGTTTTAGATAGATCTAGATTAGTAACCTAATTCGTCACTTTTTCTAATGAAATAAAATCCTTGGCGTTAAACTTCCGTAAATAATGGCTTAATGAAGAAAATTAAATGGAAGCCATTCTATAATTATTCAACTCACGCAAATTTATTTAAATTTTCCCAGACTTCCCATAAAAACAAAATTTAGGATGAAGAAAATTTTTTGGATAATCTTGAAAACAAAAACAAAAACTTTTAACACAAGGAGATGACGAAGCGGAGGGCGTGACGTTGACCATGAGTCGATGGTACAAGTGCGTGAGTGAGTCTAGTGAAATAAAGATTGGAAACAAATTAAATTATAACTAATAGTGAAGGCATATTCTTGTCACGGGAGTGTCAAGATGATACGGAATACAGAGAAACTAAAAGCACCATGTAACACTAGAAAACTAAATTAATATGGACCTTATTTCTAATTAAATTAATTCACAGGCCTATTCTCTTTAGTACACCACACCGTTAAGTTGATACTCACGTTTGTATGAAATTACTTCCACTAAACAGGTGAGAGTTTAAGTGTGTGCTAAAATACTACTAAACTGGCAGTTGATCCAAAATACGAGTACGATAAAATAAAAGTACGACCAAATCAAATTAATAGAGTAAGGCACTGTGTATCATGGTAATAGGAGTATTACAAAAAGAAAGAAAGAATTAGTCAGTTGGAAAAGAATAGATTAGCCTAAGAGAGTAGCCAGTGGAATTGACCTTTCAGTTGCAACATTTCTTTGGCAGAAATGGTAGCCGATGACCAGGAATTGAATGGAAATCTCTCCACTGTCTTTGCAAATTCCCCTTGGAGCAACCACAAGATTCCCGTCTTGGTAATCTGTAAAATGCAAATATTTTGAATTGGACTGGATTATTATTATTTATTGCATTATTGAATTCGCTACGCTTCGCAATGACTTGAACCTGTATATATATACACACACACACACACCGATTTAAAGAAAAGTTGTAATTTAATTTTTTCTTACATTGGGGAGTGGGGTACGACTCCGGAGATGAAATTCCTTGAGGTGCATGTGGCGAAAGACATCTTTAAAACAACGGTCGGTCAACTTCGGCATCTCATCCAAAACAAGCGTCAATTTATGTAGTCCTAAAATTAAAGAAGAGCGTTGATAGATAACAGAAAAATTAAAGGAATCATTGTAGGATCTGAAAAAAATTACACTTACTGGTTAGTTTGAGAAAGACGGGATTCTCCAGATTGAAACCAACAAACCCAACATTTCCAAGGGATGGACAGTCTTCGATCCAAAGTTCTTCAAGATGAGGAAGTCTATTCCAGAGTAAGACAAAGGCCTTATTGACTGGATTCCATCGGACCAAGGTCAATTGCGTCAGCCAAGTGAGTCCGGCTGTAATTTTCCTCGCGCTGAGAAGATGGGATGGGATGCTGACATTCAATAAACTTGGATCAAAACTAATCTTGAGCTCCGACAAAAAACATCTCGAGGAAGGAAAGAAGAGAAAATCCAACATCTCGTGCAACTCATGATCGATCTGGTTTGTCACATGAAAATCTTCATCAAAATTAAGATGAATTGACGTAAGATCCGCCCAGTCGTCTTCTGGATTTTCCCATTCAATGGCACTCATTTTCTGAATTGAAATCCCATGCAGATCCTTCAGCGGTAGAACTGAAAGGGCTGGACAGTATTCCAGAATGGAGAAGATGTTGTAAAAGCATTCGGAGGTGATTTCACCTTGGAGAAACAGGCCACTCGCAATACTAAAGTACTCTGCATGTACATTCTGTAAACTGATGTTCATGCCAGTAATGAAATCCAGAAACAACAGGAATGGAATGCCTTCATCTTGGATTTCTTCCACGTTGTCCAAATTCTTAAAGTCAATTTCAGTCCAGTCTGGAGATGGGGAGAAGTGTCGCCGAGCCTCGACAATCCCCTTGAAGCATTCAAACTTCTTTTCATGGCTAAATCCAGACTCTTCGCACTCAACTCGCGGATATCTTAAATATCCCAATCGAGGAGACCCGGCAATCATGGCATACCAAAAGTCCGTCTCGAACATAGAGTCAATTCGAATGGTTCCAAATCCCAATCTCTCCAAGTTTTGAAAAAAGTCTGGAAGTTGGAGCACTTGGAGTGGATGGGAGTGGGACGGATGTGTGTAAGTGTACTGAGCTCTATGACCCAAAGCATTAATCATTCCAATTTCCAAGCTCCGAATGCTGGGGAAAGCGTTAAGGAAGTCAAATTGGGCGGAAGAGTCCAAAAAGTAATTCTTGAGACGTAGGCTCTTTATTCTTGAGCCAAACAATTCGAGGAACTCTTGGATCCCTTCACTCCTGTAGAGTTCTTCCGTCTCATTCTGGATATCCAACTCGTCAAACTCCGAGCGAAAAAGGTTTCCACCAGTGAGCAGTGCAGACTCAAATGTCTTCTCAGTTCCTTGAATTACTTCCATGCGAGCCACACGGGTCACATTTCCGAAGGATTCGTAAGACCAGTCCGCTGCAGATTTACATGTGTAACGGAGACGGGAAAGGTCGGCAAATCCCAAGTACAATAGTACATGCCGAGTTGCCTATATCACCAAATTCAGTTTAACCAGGTTTTGCATGATTGCACTTCTTTTTCAATTGGTTGATTTTCTTCTTACCAGATATGGTAGGTCAAACAGGGGAGACTGGCAAGTGATCTCCATTGCGCGCAACGAATTAAGGGGAAACGAGAAGGAGAAGTCCTCCTTTTCCTGCAACGAAAGGTTCAATGCTTCAATGAATTGGGTGTGCCTTGGTCATTATTAATCAATGAATTATGATTATGAATGTTCGGAATTTCAGCTTCAGCTGGCTGAACATAAAAACAACTTCAAACTTACCAAACTAAATGAACTGAGGAGGCGGATGAAAGCAGACGAAGAAAAGAAAAGACTGTCAACTAAATATTTTAAGACTGTCAACTATTTTAATGATTAACCAACGAAAAGAGCAACCAAAACAGGAATGAATTAAGCGAAGAAAGAAAGAAACGGGGGATGACAGCTGATGGGGGAAAATGATTCTCTTGTCAATCGGTGCAGTATGGGTCCTTCAGATTAATGAAAATTAGTATTAATTGCTGTCACCAACCTCCTCTTCCACACGCTTTAAAGCAAGCATCCGGGTTGCGCATCCACACTAAATTACTTTGAGGAGGTAATTAATTGTGTCAATAAATAATTATAGTTCGTTGAGTAGCTACTACGTTGTCAATTTAACTTAAATTAGTTCGGCAGTTAGTAAGTTAGTAAGTTTTTGTTCTTATTGGAGTATCCATTCCTAATTTGTAGCATCCAAAACAAACTCATCATTAATTATTTTATTATAAAACCAGAAGTATAGCATGCATCTTGAAGTCAAAACTATAAATGGAACCTAATTAAAATTAAAATTAAAAGTTTACAAATACGCATGTCACGAGCAAAAAATTCGGCCCGAGCATCGACATCTTTGCATCCTAGAGGAAGTAGATGCCCACCGCTGGGTAGTGTGGCTATCGTGTGTAAAGTAAAAAGCGAAACATCCCGCGAATCTAAAAGTTATTTGTATAGGCGGGAGGAGCGTGCGGTAACGTGAGAACACACATACTAAAGATTATTGGCCAATAGCTTGATTGAATTTTTTTGAACAGATTCCTTTCTTTCTAAAATTGATGCTGCATAAATTTTTATTTAACTTTGTCACTCTCAACATAAATTATTACAGAATGAATTATATTGCGTTCTGCTGATCTAGCATCCCGACGGAATGACTTACTCTCTAACCAAACCAAAAAAAAGGTTCTGATGAAAGTGAGAGTGTGGACCCCATCCCATTTCGGCCCATACCAGTGGTGCCGAACTGGGATGGGGTTCACACTCTCATTTTCATCAGAACCTTTTTTTTGGTTTTGTTAGAGAGTATAAACGTCTTGTGGGATGAGGAGTGCAGTCGTAACTGGACAAAGGACTTCGAATCCCCAAGGGAATGCAAGTCATGATACCCACATATTCCGTCCATCGGAGTCCAGACTTGTATCCAGATACACATCTATTCAATCCAGAACGGTTCATTGGACCGACAAAAGTGGAGAGGGATCCATTTGCTTTCGTGGGGTTTGGGCATGGTCTCAGAAATTGTATCGGACAACGTTCTGCAATGGAGCTCCTTAGTTGTCACATGCCCATTCCTAACTGGATTCAAAATTGAGAAAAGGGAGGATACTCGATATGGGGCCTTTCCTGATGGCGTATTTCCTTTTACTGCATTTAAATCAGTCTGTTGACTTAATTAAAAGGGAAAAAGCTGAATCAAATCCTTGAGTTGAAGCGGGTTCAGATGAAAGAAAAATCAATTTCATACAATTCATACACAATTTGTTTTTTCAACGTTCTAAAACGGAATTTTAATTAGAGGAGTTCAATTCAGAAGGCACACTTGCCGCCAAAAGAACGTTTTCGATTCGAAGAATTAGAGTACTGTTAGACTTCTCTCACTTGTCGGTCTGTTAGCACGTTTGTCAGCATATTTCCACAATACAAGCGAGAGAATAAGTGCAACAGGACTCGACAATCGAAAACGTTCTTTTGGTAGGAAGTGTCCTTTTTTAATTGAACTCCCTGTTAGAAGAAAGCGCACTACAATTATTAGTTAAAATTAAGTAGAGTATTAGCATAAGGTAATTTTGTTCACAATTCATATCTGAGAGTGTATTCGTATAGCTATGTGGGTCTAGTCGATGGAGAGGACATTACTTTTGGATTTTCTGTGGCACTTTGCATCCTTCCTCTGAATTATCGTTGACTTTCTCCTCATATGCTTTCCAACTGTTAACAAGCGTCACTTTTTTTTAATACAAATTGTCTAATTTTTCTATAGAGATCCTTATGACGAAGTTCTTCAACGACGTAATAATAATATATTCTTGGTTCACTTTGGGGAGGGTGCTGATTCGGTTGGTACAAAGAAGCTTTTCCGACGACGGCATTCGGAATCCTGTTTCAGTCACAAGATAAATTTTCTTAACATACTTTGCGCAAATCTTTAATCCAGAAGGCTTGTTCCAAGACATTTAGTTTCTGATACTCCATGAAGCAACAGAAATGATAACAGGTTGAAATACCAGAGATATTTTGATTATCGTTCACCGAACCTCCTTCCCATCATTAGATAACTTCATCTTTATAGTTCCTGCAAAACAAAACAAACGCCATATGGCTACGAATAAATTTGAAATCACAACAGTTGGATTATTTAAAAAAAAAAAAAAAAAAGCATGATTTTACAAAATAACAACATTAAATTCAAGGGACTGTTATAGTTTGGTGAGGAACAAGCAATCTCTATAATTTTATTTGAGGTGTGATTTTTGAGTTTTCGGAAGGGGGTCATCGCAAAAATTGAGGTTATACCCCAGGTTAAAAGGTTAATAAGGATTTGGATTGTTTTTATCTTTCAGCGCTTGTTTCTTGCCGTTGAAATAAAAGCAAAAATTCACTTTTGAGGTCACTTGTCGGTGGAGACAATTGACTACAGATATACATAACCTAGCCTAACCATCGCCCTTCAGGAGATGAAGTCGGAGGTGCATAATTTAATCAATCTGTCAATCTCACGCTTTGTTTTTCATTTTTAGTTGGAACTAATCGGAAGAAAGGAGCCGATGCTAGAATTACAGGAGCTGTGGTACTAGATTTAAATATACAAAAGCCTTGAATTTTAAAAGCATTTTTGTATTTATAAACGGATTAAATCAAGCTGGACTTATCACTCAGTTTCTATCGTTTGTACTTGAAGCAACACAAAAGCTATAGTCTTGCTGAGTTTGTAGAAGGTGCATTGAATGATAGGTAAACCAGAATCCAAATGATCCATTTTAATTTCTTTTCCACTTTTGACTTGAAAGCTGACCCTCTCCTTTTCCGTTAATGCCATAATTACACTTTGTAATGTATCATTGTTATTTATTTCAGAAACATACAACGTATACTTTTTACCGTTGGGATACTTATGGTAATGGTTGCAGTGTAATTGGGGAAATGCAAATGCGGCAATCGAAATACGAATGGGGTATGAATAATGTTAAAAGGCTAACTAACTCTCTACCTACAGTTTGATTTAAAATGACACAGGTAAGGATCGTCGGTGGTGTTGAAACCAAAAGCGGTGAAATACCTTGGCGGGTATTTGTCGTGGGCTCATTCTTCTGTACCGGCACAATCATAAGTCCAAATTGGGTATTGACGGCGGCTCATTGCCTCATGGACGTAAAAGATGTTAAAAACGTCGTAGTTTACGCTGGAGCTCATTCGGATCCAGTTAAAAATGGTGAAAAGTATCCCGCTGTCGCATACTTCAAGCACCCAAAGTTCAACCGTGGAGTCTTGTTGAATGGCATTGCACTAATACACGTGAAGCCTCAATTCGCTTACAAGTCCTATGTAATTAAATGGAAGTTGAGTTTGCATTATTGAGAATATTCCAGAAATGATATTTCGTGTGCACATATAGATTGGTCCAGTGTGCCTACCGTGGAATTATATTCAATCCGACTTTAGCGGGACAACGGTGCTGGCTTCTGGTTGGGGAACGACAAAACCAGTACCTCCGCGTGGACCATACGATGACGTGGCGTCAAAAAATCTTTTGGAAGTGGAATTGCCTCTACTCTCCTATAAGGAATGCTTGAAGCGGTTCCCAAGAAGCGGTATCCACACACAAAATATTTGCACTTACAAAGAGGGGCACGATACTTGCGAGGTAGACAACCCCCAATTTGAAATCATAATTCGTATCGAGGTTTACTACTTGTCCCACATCCTATTAAAAGCTTGTGTGCAATTAGGGAGACTCCGGTGGCTCCCTTGACTGGCAGGATAGGGGTCGCTACTACGCGATTGGAGTGACAAGCCATGGCACAGGATGCGCCCAGAAGGGTTATCCCGGTGTTTCTACTAAAGTGACCGATTATTTGGGTTGGATTGACTAGATAGTTGGTATAAAAAATTGATTCATATAATTAACGTGAATACATATCAGCTTAACAAAGTTACTTTTTATTTGGTATAACCTTAGCCATGTCTGGCTAAGGTATAACTTAGGGGATAGTTTCTGTAAATCCTAAATGATCCTAATCGAGGCATGGGTTGGATCTTCGTCCAAGATTCCATGCGGCCAAGAACAATCTGAAATTAAATGTCATGCCTTTGAGTTCAACCAAAATATCCTATTTATTTAAATACGGCTTAATATTAAACAGGCCGAAGTTTTTTTAATTAAGCGGCCGGACTTTTGTAAATTCGAGCTGCAAACCAAACTCTTGGCTGACTTTTCAATATTTGTACCCAACAGAATTAAATACAATGGACCGAATTTTAGTACGATATTACCGACTTCTAATTTTCATGATTTGAATTATAAAACAATGATATGTAAAATATAAACAGTTGGAATTCCGATGAAATTGTGATCATGTTGCCTGACGCAGTAAACCTCTCTTTCACTTTTCATCAATGAGAATATCCTTGGCCTATGGACGAACAGAACTTAAGCCTGACGGCTATTCCAAATGCATAATCCTTCAAGAATTTTGCGCATGACCGAGATGCGTTTTCCCATTTGTTACTTCCATGATAACCTATGAAAATTGAGACTGTCACTTCGTGTACGTGTCGAATTTCCTACAGCAACTTTCTCAGTCTCTCGTATTCCTTACTGATGGGAAGAAAGGATTTGGGAAGAAGGGATTGTTTTATAGTGATGGAACAACTTTTCTTTAGGGTCAGTGACATCACGGGGTCATTTTAAAAAATGATTTGAAGAATTTGACAATAAATTGGAACACGTGTATTATTTTTAAAGATTATTTTTTGCCAAAATTAAATATTTGCCCAAACATGCAGGGCGGCTATGGCTGAGCAGACGCGGGAGTGAGAACATTTTAAAATTAAAGGGGTGAGTTTAGAATTGAGGGCACTAAGTTGTAGTTTGGTATAACTGCAAATTCAAGTAATTGAATTAGAATTCAAAGTGAAGAGAAATCACCAACTACTCAATTAAAGGTAAGTCATTAAGTCATAAGTTAACAAGTATCAGCTATTATACAGAATAATAATAATTATGTAAAGATTTTGTTTTATTTTTCATACAGAGAGGAACTTTCGAAGAGAACTTGTCGTCACCATTGCATTAATCTTGAACGAACTTTGACCATGGTAATTAATTTGACAACGTTGTATTTGTCTATTATTATTATCTGTATTAAAGTTCAATTAATTTAAGTTACCCGATTGAATTTCAGAATTGCTTTGTCTGTGCAAAAGAAGATACTCGATCTTGCTCAGGTTGTAAGAAAGTTGCCTACTGTTCTGTCGAACATCAAAGGAGTGATTGGCCGAATCATAAGAAAGTATGCCCACCTTTCAAGATTGCCAAGGATGACCAGGGTTCAAAATTTGTCGTCGCCACTCGTGAAATTGGACAAGGAGAAATGATTTTGTCGGATACGCAGCCAATCTTTCAAATCCCACCGCCAACTTGTTGTGGAATTGTTGGAATTCGTGACCATCTACATCTTCATTGCATCACTTGTGGAATCAAATTTGGAATCGATTATTCGAAACGTTGTCGTCGTTGTGGGTGGCCGGTTTGTGGACCAGAGTGTGAGAAGGTAGAATTGTCAACTTTGTTTTGTTATTTTAAGGATTAGTAATCTAGGCAGTCAAGTTTAAGTTATATTTTGTACGAATTCTATTTTATAGGCACAAATTCATGCTGAGAATGAATGTCAAGTATTTCGTGAAACTCATGAGAATTTCCCAGAAGAATTTGTTTGTTCTCAAAAACCAAATTGTTTGGTCAACCGAGTAGTCACTGCACGGATGACACAAATGAAGAAGCACCGACCGGATGACTGGGCTTACGTTCAAGAGTTCATGGATTCAAACAAAATAATGAACTTCCCGCCATTACCAGCGGAGATGGCCGGGTTTTGGAACAGCCGTATGACAAACGTGTTGGATGTTGCTACCATACGTCAACTGGGAAAAAAATGTGGATTCGCTCAAGCTGAAAGGATTCTCCCAGGTGCTAACCTGTAAGTGTCAATCTTCCGGACAAAACCTTGTGTCTTTTTGGAAAAACCAAACTTATTATATTTTATGAAATTCAATCTAAGGGAATACAAGGATGCTCTGGACTTCCTGGGATTGGGTCTGGGCGGTCACGTGATTAAGCAGCGACCAGCCGAATTGATTGGACTTTACAAAATTGGATCCTTGTTCAAACAGTCTTCCACGCCAAACTGTAACTGGGAACTCGGTATCGGCTTGAGCCTTGGAATCAAATCTGCCGTTCGAATTAAGACAGGGACAACACTCACTATCAAACCATACTCGTCCGTTTCCCCATGTGGATGTGGGTCTATGAATCATCATGGTCACATGTAGGCATGTATGTGTGACTTGTTCTTTATGTGTGACTTGGCTGTTATTATTTAGCAGTTCACCTTATTTCGAATAATAAATGTCCACTGTGCATATTACCAATGCCACTCCTTTCCTTTGGATTGAAGTGTTTGAGATTGAGAGCCTCTCCGAAGGCTAAAACGCGCCGCCTATAAACCCTGGACCACCGTCCTTCCATTGCGCGGGCGTGGGTCCCCCCCCCCCCTATCCAGGGACTGTGCATGCACCAATAGAGAAACATAAACTTATCCAATCACAACATGAGAATTCAATATTTAATTATGTGTTAATTCCAATGATTAGTTATGAATTTAAGGACTACATGTATCAGCAATAAGAAACATCCCTGTTTCCTATTGTTATCATCGAGACAGAGTCAAAAGCTGTTTGAAAGGCCGAAAAAATTTTCCACCCGAAAGGTATAATTTAAATTTGCTACTCCTCATTAACGAGATGACGCACAGGTACCTACACGGTACAGAACTACTAAACGAAAGTTTGGATTTTGTTTTAACTCATAAACCTTCATTTTACAAAGTGCGCAGCCAGCGGCTGGTGTAACTCGTTACTAGTCTCAAAATTCAAAATTTCGTTCAGTAGCTCTGTTTATAAGTTTTTGCCAAGTGCTTCGATATACTGTAGGTCCCTCTGGGACGTCTCGTTAATGAGGAGTAGCGATTTTTCAGTTTTGCCAATTTCCAGGGATGTTTGACCAAGTGTGTATGCTCCATGGAGACCTTTAACTTAACTATATATAGGTTAGTCCGCTATAATCAGTACTCGCAATAACGTACTGGCTTCGCTATTACCAAGCATGGGAATCCCCTCATCATTCCCCCATCCTAGTTGCTTTGTGCTAAAACGTATGTTTATCTTTTACTGCATCTCTCCGCTCATTGCCTCGTAATTATATAGTTCCACAAGTTGAAATATATTCGTGCCTGCCGGAATTTAATTCTTTTTAAATGTGACGGAAATTTTTTCATAGACATCAGGGAAGGCATCTCGGCAATTGAGTTGAGTCCTTAGTTTTTCATAAAGAGTCCGGTCAAACATCTTATCAAAATCTTCTCTTGTCAAGTAACAGTCTGTGTACATGCCTTGCAATCTGTGCAACGTAGACGAAAGGAATATAATATAAGAAAAATTCATTGCTTTTTAGTACAATTGCACCGCAGTGTATCCTATGAAGTACAGGGTCCCAACGTTCTCCCTTTGTATCTCAAGAACCACTGGTCACGCCCAATCTAGCAGTATCTCGTTTTAAAGAGGATCTTAACCTGAACTTACTAACAAAATTCCAAACTGATAAAATCACGCATGCGTAAACCCCAAGCCTCTATTATGTAGCATTCGGTGGAAAGAATAAAATTTCAAACGGTTAGAATTTCACTCTTTCAAGCCTTCAAATGTGGTAGAATCGAGTTAAATCTTTCGATAGGGTACTAAAGTATTAACCCGTACAAAGTAGCTAAATTTTAGGAGCCGGAAATTTTTTTTCTTTTTCAGATATTTTCTTGTCAATTACAATTTTTTCTAGAATGGGAGCCATCTGCGCTTGCGTAATTTGATCATTTTTAGATTCTGCGAGTATGTTCAGTTTAGGATTATCTTTAAACAGACAATCTGCTAAAGGGCTCATGACCATTCACCAGTAATTCTTTAGATACAAAGACAAAACGGACTAATTTGGGACCCTGTAACCTGGCATGAGATATCTTACCCAATATTTGTGATGGTAAACTGCTCAAACTTTTTAACAGCTTCAGCGGCATTCCCCAGTTGCTTCAACTTCTTGGATAAAATTAACCCATAAATCCCAACATCAATATAATCCTCATCTTCCTTTCCCCTGCATTTCACTAATCCAGGGAGCTTAAACATCTTACAGGGGCAGAGCCAAATTGGGTAAACCTGAAAACATTTAAAACATATTACTTACGTCGCATGCCGTTATGTTTCGGTGGCTGCGATATCGCTTGAAATTAAATTTGGACAAAAGGTGGAAACGATGAATGAATGCCTCCTGAATTGGGATCAATATGCATGGACAAGGGAATAACAGTTTATGCGCTATTTAGTTATGAAGGATGTTTGCATCAATAACGATATAAGTTTACCTCGGTAAGGTCATGTGACAGAGTCAAGGATTCCTCTAGCTTATCCAATGGGACCACAAAATCTTGAAGTATCATACGCTTGAAAGCCAAATCAATAGCCCACTTTGGTGTTGGTACAAGAAGTTTCATCAGTTGGAAATTAAGCGGAAATAACCAACCGCAGAGGAAACTAAAAATCCTAGACTGATATAGGCCCCCTAGCGTGATTGTCCAAAAGCCGGCTTTAGTGTGCCGATGGTAGTAATCCCGAGTCGGAATGTATTCCACTTTAACATTTTTCTCATTCAGAAATGATTCCACATGTTTATAGAACCAATGCTTATACCACCGGTTGACGTGATTAACCTGAAATTCACAAATACTCAACTAAACGTTATCAAAATCACTATGGGGAATGGCATCTTGCTAACCTTTCCACTCTCCGCCTTATCCACGAAGTTCCCGAACATTACTACAGAATTATGCTTTCCAAATGCAATGCCCTCAATAAATTCGTTTCCTTTGCGCCGGAGAAGGGCTTCGGCTTCTGGGATACTCGAGGCCGCATGATACTCAACTCTAACATACCTGTAATATTCCAAACGCAAATTTATTATTTCAAATCCGTTCAGTTCCGGTTTAAATATCTTACTTCCCAGCACGTATCAGCGGAAAAGTGACAGAAGTCATGAAACCTAGCGTCCCATACGCCATTGGCAAGCTATAGAATAAATCTGCATTCTCCGTCTGATTTTAAAAGGAATCATCAATGGAGAACGCAAATCAACATCCAATTTGGGGTTTTGATCATGAGACCTTTGAGCACGTGACGAGAGATCCGTCAGCCAGTACAACTTCATATTCCAAACAGCTTGAAGCAAACAGTCCATACTTATGAGAAGAGGTCTCGAGACCAGCCCCATTAATGAGTCCACCTGGAATTACAATACGCAAAATGTAGGTCACCTCTTTTTTCTTTCATTTGTTAATTTCCTTAATTACCAACAGTGAGGGTATCGAATTCTGGAATGATTGGGATAGTCCATCCCTGTGGAAGCAATTTGTGCGTTAATGTGCCCATTTTTATTCCTGGCTCAACCTTTATTGTCTAGAATAATTGTCCATGAAATATTGTTAAAAGAATTCTATAATGGAAAAATTTATTGAGTTGTTTCAATGATTCAATCACCATCTTTGTTGGATCAATCTCAATTATGTCCTCAAGGTCTAATTTGATTTGAGTAAGTTTTGATTTGTCATAATTTCGAACAGACAGAGCTTTCCAACCACTGCGTGCAGTACACATTTTATTTTTTCTTCCGTTCCGATTCCATTTTCTAATCTACGGGAGCCCCAAAAAGATTTAATTCCAGTGTTCACAAAACTTCTATAAACATAACGTTACCTGCTCCTGCATTTTTTCCACTTTTTTTGCATGATTTGTTGGATTATTCCGCTGCCTAAACAAATCCGGATGAGAAATGGAGAAATAATTGTAAACACAATTGATTGGGAAAACTATTGGAATATAAATGAAAAGAAAGAGTATTGAGACCAAATTGTTCAGAAACTCAATTGAAATATCAATACAATTGCCCATTCTGAATGGCGAGGATAAAAGGCTGTTGTTGACCAAGCGACACAAACTTCCGGACAAAGAGCTGGATCTTTCAACCAACTTGAGTTATATAATGGCAACAATATAAAAATTCACTTAATATTCACTTTCACAAATTGATCACGTAAGAGACTGTTGTTTTGCGTTACGTCCATAAAGTTGTTGACCTTGAGCTTCTCAACGCTAATTTGCATTATCGTATTCTCCACTCATCGAATGAAACCGGAGGCACGTAAATAATTTTAATTGGAGGAAACTTATGTGACACTACTTTGGGTTTTCCTTCAATTACGCTCGTGCGAGAACCAGTTATAATTTGTCTAAAATATGCCCGAGCGCTGAGCTTTGGTCTTATGGAATAGGAAATTAACCGCCGTGTGAAATTTTGGAACCCGCTATTACAAACTTTTGTGTGTGAATGAGGAGAAGTTTAATTTGCGTGTAAAAAATGTGACTGACATTAGAGACGACATGTATAAGAAGGGTTTCAGGTCAAACCCAATAAAACCGAACTTGTATTAACTAACTAGTAAGACACGTGAGTTTGAGAAATCAATCCTCATCTTGATTAGTGAATGGAATTCTGGAGTGTGAAGGGTGTATCAAAAGCTTGTCACAACTAGTAAACCGAGCGCCGTGTATTCATGAGAATGGTTTCTTGTACCACACTATCCCGTGGTCAGTCCAGTATAATCTCGTGGTTCTACGGCGAAGTTGATGCTTCTGAAGAAAAATTTTTTCTCGACTTGGTCGCAAAAATATGCGGCGTACTCGATGAATTCGTAAGCAATGTCGCCAGATAATGCGACTTCGTCCCTCCGGTAAAATTTCAATTTTTCGGTTAAGCATTTAAGAAAATCACAAATTGGGAACTTTTCATCGATTGATTTCCGGTTTCTCAAAATTGTACTCAATTGAAAGGAAAAAGAAACTTTGAAATCGCATGAAGTTGCGAAAAAAAAATGGAGTCGTGTGAAACAAGTGCAATGGTATACGTTATAATGTTGATGAGGGATAATGATTGCTGAAAAATGTTCAACAAAATTATTCAAAGCCTTATCTGAGCAGAGAAGATGGTAAGGTAGGATGCGATTATAAAATTTCATTTAACAAAACCGTTGAGCAGAATTGAAATCTAATCTCCTACTCTCTAACCGAACCTGTTAGATTACTATATATTGCTTAATAAATATTAGTTTCAATTTTGTATCATGGGATGATGAACCGTTTTGTTTTTAGTATTTATTCGAGTATTTAGGTTTCATTGCAAGGATTGCCATTTAAATTCGGCATGGCATGAAATTAAAAGCGCCTTCAAAATTCCGGAATCGCTCCGTAAATAATGTTCATTAAAAAAACAATGAAATTTTGCACAATTTTTTAAAGAATTGTCCTCAAAAAAATTACAAACTGTCCGTAGGGGAGGCTGGGAGATTTGTCCTGAATCATCAGTTCAATTCAATTCAATCCTTAATTTAGATGTAAAAAGAACCATGGTAATTAAAAAATTTAAGAAGCATCAAACTAAAAGTTCTGTGGAAGCGCATGTACATAGTTTGCTTAAAAAATGAAATGCTAACATGTTTACGGTAATGCGGTGTATCTTAACTTACGGGAAAACTTGACTCTACGAAATATGTAGGGAAAAACCACAATCAGTTCTTAGGACCAAATTCATTGAAATGCGGGCTAGATTTTAACTTTTTGCAGTGGATGTTATTGTTTTTTTTTTCTTTGGAGTTATATGGGGACAAATACAGGTATTTTTTGAGGAGCAATTCAATTTAAAGCCTTTGAATTAATGTAAAGGATTAACTAAACAGTATTACCACAACACGCGTCGCACCCATCGCAACACTTTACATAATAATTGATTTTTTTATTCATGTTAAAACCTCGAGAGTTTGCTTCGCTTCGAATACATACGTTCAGGGATTCCCTCTGTGAAGGAGAACAGGTTAAAATGACTCAAAAGCAAAGACAAATGCAATCATCTGGAAACTAAACTAACCGGTCAGGATCTAAATTCACAGGACATTCTCTACTATCACTAATGGAAACAAAATTCAAAGAAAAATATTATTTACCATTGTTTAACTGGGCTACTTGAATCCTTATTTCTTTTCATTGAAAATATCATCAACCAATTATTAAAGTCGGGCAGGATTTGCAATCTTCCACTCTTCTAAAATTATGTCATAAAAGTACGACAACGTTAATCCATGCAAAGGCTCCAAAATCCAAAATTATTCCTTATTTATATATTCCATGATCTACATAGTTGGAAGTAATGATGGTATGCAAGATCAAATTCATACTCGCAGGCAGGATCCAGCGAAAACCTTAAAATCCTTTGAAGATAAACCCAGGCAACAGTTGCCCTCTGGAAAGCTAACCTCTGTTAAACCGTTCAACCAAAAACTTAAGTGTTCTGGACTGCACTACCCAAGAAACGCTTCTTCAAAACCCAGTTGAAAGAATGCAATAGGGAAAGTTCCCCTGTATGGAATTTGTTCTATGGATTACTTTCCATCATTATAATAAAAAAAAGTTTTCTCGTTCTTATACATTTGTTACATATTTTCACAAAATGTTGAATAAAATTTCTGCCTCCTCATCTTTTTAAGATTTTAAAGGATAGCGAAACAGAACGGCACCGAATGTGCTATGTAAGGTGGTTATGAATACATAAATTGAAATCGCAGGGTTTTGATAGGCAGATATTTCGGATTAGTTTTAACTTATTAAGGCTTCCATTAATCTCACGAGTCATGCTGGGAGTAGAAAGGTTATTACACATGTTTAAATGTATTCAAATCGCAGCAAATTTAGCCTAATTTTTGAGAGCTTCGTTTGAAAAAACCTGCTCAAAATTTGGCAGTTTTCGATTCCGGGACTGGATTGCCTTAGTCCCGGGTTTTCGGGACTAGATGCGAAACTCAGCCTCAAAAAATCCCGGGAACCTGATCAGAGTGTTTGATTAATCGAAACGGATTTCCGTCAGCGAAATAAGAGCTTCTAATAAAATTGAGCGATTATCAAGTGGCAATTTTATCGGCTCATCTTTGTTTTATTTTTGAAACCATTTTTTTCTGCTGTTTCTACTTGATCAAAATTGCGAAAGTTTGATATCTTATAGGAGTACCCAAGGGCCGATTATAGAAACGGGTCAGCTCAACATTAATCATAAACCGACTTTCATAACTTATCATCTTGCTAAGCATGTTCTGTGGAGTCGGAGGAATGAGTATAAATGCACACAATCATGCAACTTACATGATCCAGTGGGGATCGTATATCTAACTTGTTCAAACAAAGACGCTTTCACACCTCAATGACTCAAATCTTCAAAATAGTGGCCTTTTCTTATTAGCCCTAACTCTTATTCAATCTTTTA
>Ga0194135_10000773_pt1 | contig 18646 bp, 10 predicted proteins | sample LitLau_LLRF_2013_FD_134024 | JGI IMG/M metagenome (GOLD analysis project Ga0194135, IMG submission 134024) | Freshwater sediment microbial communities in response to fracking from North America - Little Laurel Run_MetaG_LLRF_2013 (version 2) | ecosystem: Environmental > Aquatic > Freshwater >...
AGCATATAATAGTCACACACACACCAAACGTTTTGACATGCATGCACACATACAAAAAGATGATGAAATATTAACTAGGCGCTAAGTTTAAATTATTACATGGGGCAAGGTGAGAACCGAACACATCTCAAAGAGGTAAAAGCCCAGTGGAAGAGATCTTTCATCATAACCTTATTCTTGTTGGAGAGAATAAATACAGAATGTATGTGTGTACAACGGAGTGCCAACTTTGTGAGTAATATTATATGACTTGAAAATGATAAATCCTTTTTGTACGAGGAGGAAGGTAAGGAAGTCAAAAACAGCCCAACGAGATTGTGTTCTGTACCAAACTCCATATGGATTTATATACATTTTCGTCTGTGGTATGTTCGTAGCAATGTGAACTGACTACGACACTGTGCCAGTTTCATAAAGTTACAAAGTAACTTATGGTTAAAGTGTAGGGACTCTCTCGAGTCAAGTCACTCAGAGGCTTTAAAAATTATTCTTTTTGTTCCTTGTCTGAATTCTTGTTCCTTCTGGAGAGATTTGTCTTTCTTTCTGCTTCGTCCTCACAAAAGTATTACCAATTTTTACATCTTTAAACATATTACTCTCCTTTTACTTAATGCTTCCTTTAAACTTTTCTGCGTGCTTAGAAAGGATATACTTTTATAAAGCAAGTATTTATTCAGTACTTTCACTTAAACAGACAAATACGAGTATCAGAGTACACAACGAAGTGAGTCAGTTCCATAAAGAAACATCAAAAGATTAAAAAGCACTGCCACTCCTGTAACTAACTATATAAGAGTCTATACGTGTGTGGGAAGAAAAGAAGACTTGTTTTTAAAGGCTGTCTCATATCCGACTTTTATTTATAAGGTCGCTGGGTGTGTAGCATTGTCTATGTATTACATGCTACGACCTATACGGAGTAAGAGCTAGGCAAGCAACATCGAAAGCGTGTTCACTTATACAGTCGCCATTTCTGAGACACAAGAGAAGTTTCGTAGCTTTCTCTCTTTACTTCTAAATTCCAGACTTTGTCTTTCTTTTCTAGTTGAGTCGTTTAATATTTAAAAACCAATCTCCTACTTACATCGCCAAAACTTTTCTGTCTTCTGCACACAAGTGAAATCTTTATAGTTTACCTTTTCTCCTTATTTCCTGTTACGTCTGCTTTCCACGCGAGAGAAAAATAGATTTTCCTTTGTACGCAATGCTTCTCTTCGTCTGTGCTATTCTGAATTTGTAATCTCCAGTCTGTATGTATACAAATCGCTATTGTGCGTTTGGATAAAGTTCAATGGAATTGGATGATTCCCACGGAACGCAGGAATGCTGCCACTTCTTATTACACACGACATTAATTATAAGCAAGTAATGTGCGTTTGTGTGCCTAGTAATGGATAATGTAATGAGTTCAGGCCAATAAGTAATAGTTTACTTGTAACAGGGAACTTGAAATAAGCAAATGATTGCCAAACGTAAACTTAAGATTTTTATCAAACTCTTGTGAGTGAGGAAACTCCCTACAACACTGCATAAAGAAGTAGTAGTCACGTTCATATTGAGAGAGAAAGCTCGTTCTATTCTATTTCCGATTGCTACAAGACTAAACTGTATATTATATATATGCTGGGAATACTATATATTCCTATGTATACATCAATGTATAAGTGTATGGCCGTGGTTCATGTCAGTGTGTGTGTGTGTGTGTGTGTAGGTAGACACGGCAAGAAAGTAATTTGATCAAGGAAAGGAAAACATTAGTCAACTGGCTGCCTACTAGTCCATCCCCAATCACATTTTTCCATTCCTTTTATTCACTTACTGAATTTGACATAATCGTTGGACCATTACTTAAAAGCAGTTTTTATATATTAACCGAAATATACGAGACATACTACATGTAAGAACGATGGAAAGCAGCTTATTGCGTATGTAGAAGTCATGTGTTTTCTTTAGAGATAGACTGATAAAAGGGGAATTTATCAGAGGGAATGCAGCATATGTAAGTTTCAAACCTTGAAACCTTACGTATTACGTAAAGAAAAAGCAATTCGATTGATAAACTGCGTAGTGTATTAGTATGTGTATTATATAATGCTCAGTAGAAAGGAGGAGGAATGTTGCTTGGAAAGTAGTCACGTATGTTTCGGTTAGAAATAGCAGAAGGAGCGTAGCATACTGTTAAATACCAAATACCCGTGTAAGGCGAGAGAAAACTTGAAGATTAGATGGAAGATACCTTATCTGTTTGGTGTGCAAGCGTCGATACAAATAAGCTCAAGGGCTTTCTCCATTCTCCCTTCATATCTCTCAGACATCTTTAGACAATGCAGACTGTGGTTCTGGTTAGTATAAGAAAGTACATGAAGTATAAGACAAGGCCATTATTACATTTTATAGAGAGAGAGAGAGCCAGCCAGCTAGTAGCGCTTCTCATTCTAGCAATAGAAAGCGGATGTTAAATCCTTGAATGCATAGAGAAAGTTTGGATGCTTGTGAGTTTGTGACTTGCACTAATTTGAAGAGGTGAAGTTGTTATATATGCAATAACAGTAATAGGAGAATGTGGAAGAACAATAAGGTTAAATAATGTGGGGGAGAAAGTGTACATGTTTTCATTTGGGTTTTAAGATTTAAGATTGAACTATATGTACGTGTGTGTATGTGTTGCTGGCTAGGGCACATATATATATATATATATATACCTATATACATATATACATATATACATATATACATCCTTATATATTATTACGGTGAAGTGGAGCATAGTTCGTGGAGTGTTGAGAGTTAAGAAGAGTGTGTCGTTCGATAGAAGAGAGAGCCTTCGTCGTCTTGTGTGCGAGTAAAGTTGTTAAGTGGAAGAAGACAGAAACTGAAAGAGGCTTCAGCAGAGACACAAGAGACTCTTTTAACAAGTTGGCCATGCAAATTAGTTGACTCATTATCATTTCTCCTTCATTTATTATGTTTTAGAATTGTTCCAGAATCTTATTAATGATGTTCTCTTTCCCTTATTGGCTCTCTTATGCATTTAAATGGTATGTGATACTCTGCCTTCGTGGAAGAGAAAGTTTTTAGAATCAGTTCGTTTGCGAAGCTTATTTAATTTGGCGGTGTAGTAATTTAGTTATTTCTTTTAGTATTTATTTTGCCAGCTTGTACTTGTATTGCAAAGCTTTATTATTATTAGTATTGTGCGTAGGATGAAGGAGAGAGTTGGAAATGAGTGATATCCATGAGTTTATTTCAAATAAGCTTTGAGACTTAATGTTCTTATTTGATTTTTAAGATGAAAGCAAACAGAATAACGTTGACTCTGGGAATTTAAGTCTTTAAGATTTATGTCCAGTCTGGCAGACAGAAAATCTGTTTGTGATGTTCTCTCTGAGTATTTCCAGGAAATGAATGAGTTATTTTATGGTGGATTAATATGTGAAGCCTGACAGAAACTTCTGGGAAATCTTTCATCTGACCGAGCCAGAAATCAAGAACATTAAAGATCAAACGGATTGGAACCCAGTGATCGGGGAATGTGGGGAAACAACGTCAAAGCCAGTGTCATTTCCAAACTCAACTACTGTATTAGATAATACGGAAATTCTTTGTGTTATGTTGTTGCATTAATAACTATCATGGAGTGATTTCGTTAGTTGGGTTGTATATAATCTCTTCACCTGAAATACTTTATGAATTTAGACAGGATTTGTGAATAGTGATCAGCACAGAGAATATTAATTGCTTTGAAATGAATAAATAATCCCAGCCTAGTATGACTATGGAATGAATATAAAAGTCATGAAGCCAGAAAGGCAATAAATGAAGAAAGAACAAAACAGTGATGAGATAAGTCCTTCTGTTCACTTAACAAGTTGATGTTTGACTTTGATTTGAAATGAGTTGACAAGAAAGCTATTGGATGTTATTGTTAATAATATTATTCAGATTATTCATCGAATGCATTTGCCTGGGATGTAAATAGACGAGGCGCATAAGAAGAAGAAGGAGGAGAAGAAGAATATCATGTTGACTATTGAGCTTGTTGGTGGAGAGAACATAAAGTTGGCTGGTGGAAAGAAGGGCTTATAAAGGGAATATGGTTTTGTGATTACAAGAACTACAACAAAGATGAGCATGGCAAGTCATGACACCCGAGATATTTCGGAATTATTGATCTCACTCAGTCAGTCGTCTCTCTATGAGAGTGGATGGGAAAGGAAGGGGAAGTTGAATACATTGTGAATAGAAAGAGCGAACGAGTCGAGAGAGAGAAAGAAGGCGAGTGATTTTGGAGTTCTCTCAACTCTCGCAAAGCAAGAACACTATAAAGAATATAGAGAAATAGATTTAAAAGAGTCTAAGGTAAAGTGAACTTGGTCTGCGATAAAAGGATGACTACTTTCCACTCTTTATATATTACACACCATTTATATTTCATTTCATATACATATGCGTGCCACGCCATGGCAAACATTCCAAATCGTGATCCGGAATAAATTATTCACGCAATAAGCACAGAGAGGAGTCTTTTGGTGCAGGAGGCATACGCAATACGATGTTGGCTTATTGTGTGTACTGTATACACTCTATATACGTCTTCCATGAGAGAGGTTCTCACAGTCTATGTGGAAACTTGCTTCCTTTCTCGTCTGTGCGGTTCAGGACGTTTTATACAGCCTGGAAACCCTTCCTTATCATGCTAGTCCAACTCTTACTCCTTTGCACACGGTATGACATTTTGTATATGTCAGTTCTGAGAACACCTCTTCTACTAAAAGCTCTCTCAAATGAAATGGAATTTTACTTTTTATTCACAAGACAGAATAATAATCCTCCTCCAGAATTCTCTCTCATCTATTTCTTGCTTACAAATACACAAGAAAGTTTTTCAACTTCTGCATATTCTCAATCTCTCTCTCGGCAGCTTCCTCTAAAGTTCCGTTTCTCCAGGAACTCCGGCACAAAAAGGCTTTCTGTATGAACTCTTTCTAGTCGATTAGCATTCAGATATTTAAACTTTTCTAGTTTTGTGTTGTTAACCAGAATATTTGTTTCTTTTAAACGATTCTTTTTATTTTTAGAAATCTCGAATGCTCGAGAAAGCTTAGGGAATTTTAAACAGTAGCAGTGTGCATTTTATTAATCACAAACGATGGCCGTATTTTGTGACGGGAATATAGAGACTCTATTTAAATAATAACAAGTAGCAAGCAAAGGAACCGTATTATTAGAATCAAAAAGGATTTACAAATCACTTTGTAAATATTTTGATAGATGGAATGAATTCATCTTGATGGAACAAGGAATCAGGATGCGCATCCTTTCATTCAGTTTTGACACAGTGAAGAGCTGTTGAGACATTGAAACCATTCATCGTGGGCTTATTGACGGAGAGAAGGACAAAAGCTGTGCTGTTACGTTCCATCTAACGAACTCACTGACACTGAAACTTCTCATCAAAAGAGTAAATTGTTATTATGACAGACAACCTGGTCGACATACCAATTGGTGCATATCTCGTGTCGCACCCACAGCGGCAGCAGCAGAAGAACAGAAGTAGTAGCTGTTGAAGTCTTGATAGTCTTCAAGTGAAGCTGTTTCATGGGACTACTGTTTATACGCAACCATTTGGAGACAATGCGGATGCTTCTTATTATGTCACGCGAATAAGTTGAAGACACTCTTGTGAGAGAGAGAGATGACATTTCTGTTGTCTTGTAAAAGCCATTTGGAAGTTAATAAATTAAATTGAGATTTATTCAGCAGATAAAATCTCCATTTATTGATTTACTTTCTCGCGTGTTATATTCATTCCATCTGGGATGAAACTTTATTGAAAAACATTTATCATCGTAAAGAATGATAAAAGACTCAATAATACCGAAAATAAACTTGAATTTAAAGTTTTCTGATAGTTTTTTAAAGTACAAAATTAGTTTGCAGACGGTTTATTTTTTCGTGGTTGGGATTTGTAGTTTATATAGAGTAGGCTAGGCGAGTCGTGTATATACATGAGCTTTTAGATGGGAGATAAATTGCAATAAAAATGTGAGCAAAAAAGGTTGTCGTTAGAAGGCAATAAAAACGGGTGAAGACTAACGGGATAAACGAGAAGGAGGTGGAGAGACGATGATGAAGTTCTTGTTGAAGCCACAGCAGCCATGAAATTGGTAGCCATTTAAGGAGAAGTAGACAAAGAAGGAGAGAGAGAAGAAAAAGCCTCTTTACCGAAATAAATTGATCCCTTTAACATTTAAATTCCTGTCACGAGGGGTAAATTAAAATCTATCTGAGTGCGAGCACGAGTAGATGGAAAGTGCACTTTATTCTTTCACCTTCTTTACATCAGGCTTTATTGCATTGCACCAAATTCGATAATACGGCTCGACACGGTTACTGTATTTCGTATGTACATTATAATTTCCAGAGAAAGTGAAACTCTCTCGTGGATAGCACGTAAAAAGAAAACTGGTTATGTGTGTGAGACAGAAAGAGAAAGGTCTGAGGAGCAATTTCACAGGAATTTAGAAAGAATGCTGATTTCCTAGATTTGGGTTCAATATCAGCCTTAGCTTTCGGGGAAATCTAGAAATTTGTACAAGTTGGACACACACACGCGATAGTAAACAGAATAACGAAGACCTGAGCAAAGAAGTAGAACTGCCAAAAGACTTTCCTTTTGGAGAAAGCACGGAGGATCGAAAGGATAGGGAGAGAGAGAATTGAAGAGAGAGAGAGACCATTATATTTCACGATTGCTGATTTTATTAGATGTAAAAAAGCTTCTAGGAAAAAGACTTTCTCCTTATGGCAGACGAAGTGGGTTATATCATTGCACACCAACATAGTCGAAGTAGTAGTAGTAGTAGTAGTAGTAGTTAGTCTCATCTAGTCTGCGAAGATATTATGGCCGATTCATGTACCACACTACATAGTAATGCTGCCTAGTTTATGTGTATATACGCTTGCCTTCATGCCATTCGATATTGAATCTGTTTCCTCATACTTTCGTTTTATAGGCTGCACGCATTTCAAGAGTTTATTGAAGCAGATAATATGATCATTTCGCGATATTGGCAGGGACCTTGCTTATCCTTACCTTAGTATTCCCTATCCGTTCTTATATATTCTAAAAGGTTAAACTATTCCGTTTAGTTTATCGTTTTATTCATAACACTTCTGTTGTTTCGTCATTTCATATATAGTCTCAAGATTCAAAATCTCTTCTAGAGAGAACGCAGATTTTAACCGTAGACGTACCTTTGTGTTCTGTAGACTGCAATTGAAAGTAGAATGTGCCGTATCACGAGAACAAGGTTGCAAGATTACAAATCAGATTCGTACATAGTAGATTAAGATAAAATATTTTCTGAGTTTAATGTCTAAACTGTTTACGAGTGCGCCCTGAGCGTAGTTCATTTACTTTGCTGTAAATCCCATACGGTTTAAGAAAGAATTCCCTGAGCCTTGAGTAGTTTACAACTTGTAAATAAATTGAGAGAGGGTGACTTTTTACAAGAAAAAAGTTATGATAGCTCAACTAAATCTCTTTGGTTCGTAAATATGTCCACACACAGTCTGAAAAGAAAAAAATGAATGGTTTATTATTCGAGATGATTAAGTATGATTAGATTAAAAGCTTGCACGATCATCATCGTACTTGGCTATTGGCCTTTTATAACTACATATCGCTTGGCTAAAAAGTTTTATTTCATAATTCTTAGTGACAAATGGATATTGTAATTTGTAATAATAATCTTGAATGAAATTGAATTTAACTCAAAGATACTCGCAGTGGACAATAAACTTGGTTATTATTATGTAGGAGTTTTGATTAGGTATACAATAGAATGATCGTTTTGACGTATTCGAAAAATATAAGTAATTTGATTCATTGTGTGTGAAGCTTTGGGTAGTGTGAATTGTCTTTATCTTGATCTTTTGGATGCAAAGCAATCTAGTACTATGAGGTGAGTTAATGGCGGAAAGTAGTTCTCAAATCTACACAACATTTCCTTGACACATTTAAATTCACGCCTAGGGACACACAACAAGAGAGCGCAGATTAATTTAGGACGGAAGTAATTATGATTAAAAGATGTCATTACACATTAAAATTGCATTTAGTCCCAAGTAAAAGAAAAAAGAATACTGTCAGCTTTTTAAGCTTGCTTACTTTGAGGTCTCCTCCCTATTTCTTCACATTAACATGCAACAAAATCTTTTTTAATATTCTCTGGGTAATAATGTGTGGTTCTAATTTGTTTACACACGTAGTAGTAGTAGAATGTGTGTGGAATTAGCATGGTAATAAATACTCACTAAAAATCATTGCAGCTTACTATGAGTCTGTGTAATGGTCTTTTGGTGTATACATTTTATCTTTCAAGCTTCTGTGTCTTGTTGACATTGCTTAAAGTATTTTTTGTGTTTCTTACATTATAAAACCATCATGGGAGATTGTTTTCTTGAGTGTTTAAGATACATGAGAGATACGTGAGAGATGTTGAATACATTTCTTATATATTATTATTCTATAGGGTGAGAGAGAGAGAGCTAAAGAGTCATAAACAAGGACAAGCCAATATGTTTCAATCTTGAAGTAAACTTGTAGTAAAACCCTCGGAGGGATTTTTATACGTGTGTGTGTAGCACAGAGGAATATAGGACTTTTGTAAAAGATGAATTTCCTCTGTGCTGTCTTTAGGATTGTCAGGCTTGTCAGTCAGGTTTGTTTATTACCTCAAAAAATGTGGATAGTTAAAGTGAACGCTGTACCATACGCTGCCCTATCTAACTGTGTGCGAGATAGGTTCGTTATTTGTGCCTGTAACTCTCTCTTTTTTCTCTTGAATCTCTTATCATCTCTTCAATTTTGACAAATTATTCCGACTGAATCTTCTTGAGTCATATTGTACAGTTGGTAGTGACTGCGAGTAAATGCAATAAAGTGGAGGAGCAACAGAATTCTGAGTGTGTAAACTATTACACAATAAATAAATGAAATAAAACTGGCGATCTTTCTGAAACCCTCGTTCGACGTTCATTTACTTGAATAATAATACTTTCGTGAGGTATATGCGGAGATGTGATATGGTGGTGGATTACAATAAAAGCCTCCGAGATGTGGGTTTTATTATGAAGGCAACTTACAATTACAATAGTCGTCGTTTATTACTGCAACTAGATATATATGTATATGTACGAAACACCAGTCGGGTGAATGTAGGCTGTTTAAAAGGTATATTCTTCTCTAATGTACTTAAGCAATATACTTATAAGTATGTTGGTACATAAATTGCCTACTTCTTAAGTAAAGGTTCATTGCATTTGAATCTACACGAGATGAAGACAGAGCAGGAGCGCACATTGCGAGGATTTAAACCCAAAGATTACAATGGCAGAAAGGGATTCCCTAGTGGATTGTAAATTGAAAAGTTTAAAGCTACAAGAATTCCATACCCTGACTGTGTAGGCTTTTGAAAGAACACATTGCACATTTTTTTAGCTTGACAGACGTGCAACTCTTTAGCCCAACATACTTTTTGTGTCTTATTTAAGGCAAAGATGCATTTTTGGCCTGGTTAAATGTTAAATCGTTCAATGAATATTATAGAGTTGGAAAATTAGATGATACCCAAGAGAATTACAATAGGAAATCGTGTTAGCGTTACTTGCAGCATGAAACAAGGCAAAGTTGTGAAGCAAGACTGTATAGTGTGCACTAGTGTGGAGGCAACAAAGAAGTATTATGTGATTATTCGTGGTTCTGAGAGGGTCCTAATAGCCAAAACCATTATAAAAAGTGAGGACACAAACAAGCACTTAAAGTAATTGACCGTTTCAAATCAGTACGACTCTCAGCCTACCCGTGAAAATCCTTCGTGTGTTTCCTCCCGTAGAAAATTCATTATTTGTCCTCTTGGAATTTGTTACTCATCTCATTTCCGCTTTCCTTAACTCTCTAGCTACTCTTTACTGCCTCACCACCATCCACAACACAAACTCAAGCACCGATGATACAAATAAATCCGCTCGGGTGGTTGCTCCATTAAGTCCATCAATGTGATACGCACACACGCTCTCAACGTATTTGATTTCTTTCACAAAAAGATACCAATCGCTTTTGAATAAACTGTACTCTGTACTTACGACTTACAGGCAATATTGGTCATGGTGCCTTTCCTCTGTCATGAGGATACGTCTTTTGTAACGATTCCTTCGTGTTATGTGCAGAAACTCGATCGAATCATTCATTAAAACCAGTTGGCATGTTGAAGAGAAGTTCATGAGTCTCTAGAGCATTTTAGTTGTCTCCTCGATCACATGAACTATCAGGAGATCCATTTTTGTTCACTTTGCACTGAAGAGAACATCCTCAAATTAATTGACGATATAGATTTCAGCACATTATTCCTTCCTGCTAAAAATCAAACGCAGATGAGATACACTTGAAATGAGATTATATAGAACAGATTAGAATACATGGAAAGAAGTGGTATGAATTAAACGCTTAATTTGCTACGCACACATTTCAACAGATGGAAGATGACTTTGGGTATAAATGTGTGGTGAGGAAAAACAAGTGCGAGAGATAAAAAGTAGAAGGGTTGCTGCTGGTGGTGGTTATGGTCTTATGGTTCAGCCAATAGTTGTATAAGTATAATAATAATTTAACACCGGGTTTTTGTCGGAGGATTCTCTCCAAGAGAGTCTCTTATGCAAGGATATGATTGAGAAGGGTGAAAAACAGAAATTACATCTGAGAATGAGAGCGTAGTACATCTGTACAGAGATTAGGGCACAGAATGAGAAGTTTCTTTCCCCTTTTTTTAAGTGAAATATGACTCTAAATAATACTTGTGCAATAACTGAAGATGATGAGGACTATGTTGTGTATGTAAAAGTGTAAAAGTATATTGGATGATATTAGAGGCAAGTCTTGTTGAATGTGTGCAACCATCCACAATCCAATCCAAATCCATTTGCCTTATCCACAGAATCCACCCTTATCTTCCGCCACAATGTTTTTTCTTTGTCTTTTGCAGACACCCAAAATTCTTTGCGAAGCAAGACGGCTTTGAAAGGATCTATTTATTTTCTTTAGGAGAAGAAACAGACAGAAGAGGAAGGAGGAAAGGAAGACATTATTGTAATGCCCGAATGTACTACACACACACTCGGTCCATATACTCACTCAGCTCACCGTCCTCCTAGTCTTTCTGCCTAACACTTCAATACACATTCGATACCTTCAAGGGTTAAATATGGAATCTTGTGTTGCCCTCCTATGCTTCTGAGGCTGCTTCTCATTCTCTCATGAAATGTAACAAATCTTCCTCAATACTCGTCTTGTTTCACGAGAGAGAGAGAGAGAAATTCCTTTTCTCTGATTGAATGAATCCTTTCACGTGCAAATGTAATGGGATGATCGCATCTACGCAAGAGTAATGCTGATATGTACATTTATTTCCACAAATGTACAAGGGTAGTACAACACTGCCGAACTATATGTATACAATATGCATGCAAGCGTGCGTATGTACGTATACAGTTAAGTAAAGAATATTATTGTCAGGAATGTGTTTCTTTAGTGTCAGCATGTTTTTCGTGCTTTAGGAAGTTATAAATTCAGAAGGTTTCGTGTGCACGAAAGAGATTTTTACATTTTGTCTTCTAGACACGTGTGTATATGTTTACTTGGATTTAAAGTTAATGTTTCTAGGTTAAAAGTTAGGACAAATTACTGAAAGTTTGTACAGTTGGATGTGTTTTTGTCTCGAGGATGCAAAATGTAAATATGTGTTGGGATTTCATTTATAAACTTCAATAACGTTACACCAATGCATGTGTCACTTTGAAGGAAGCCGAATGTGGAAGAGAAAAAGAGAGAGGACGGCAAAAAATTAATTGAAGAAAGACAAAAAATACGGCAAAAATGCCCAAGAGTAACTGTAATCTAGAGTTTGGCAGAGAACACCATAAAAATTTGAATTATTAGGTAGTGACACATTTAATTTTTTAGTTCTTTCACCAATTCGCTTTGTAAAATTAACCGAGTCTAAGATTAGCTTTTTTAAGAGAGTACATAATATTTATTTGCGTTGGAATATGTGTGAATTTTGAAGCCTCGCTCTGAGATGGCATTTGTAGTATTTACATTCGAAGGAGTTCTTGTCGACTTTATGTATGACATGAGAATCTGTTTTTAAGTTAAGCGTTGTCAACTGTTCAGTGCATGTGACTTGCATCGTTGTATTTTAGTTTATTATAATATTTTGGTACTTCTGGCGCAGTGGTAAACTACTTAAGCACTTGGTGACAAAGTTGAAAACTTTATCGTCCTATAAAGCTTAAGTTGCCAAACCACTGTGACAAATCTATGTCATTGCCGGATTGTGTTGAAATTATTATTAAATGTGTATGCATATGATTGCATGATTGCGTCTAGGCCAAACTGCATCAGTGATGAGTTTTGAGTCAGTTATGAGTTTTATATTTAATGATTAAAATCAGGCTTTAAGTATTTGATTCCATACGTTGACTTCAAAGTTTTAACTTTGCAAACATGATTCCACGAATTGAGCCAGTGTATTACTATGAACTGTAATTAATTTTGTATACAAATGTATCCAATGAACGTGTCATTATGCAAACGCGTGAACATTGAATGGAACTTATGAATCGTAATTTTGTAAACAAGAATTTAATTGTTTTGTTGACAGCTCAGCATGTAAATGCTGAGCTGACCGTATTTTTATGTTGTGCATAAGTTGATTACAGACAAATGTTTATTTTATGGTCCCTGTCATAATAAGTTTATCCATTTATTTAGGTTCGCTGTTGAAACATTCACGATAGTTTTAAGTCTATTTTGTAGTACTCTAAGTTAGGACGGATCTTCTATTGTTGAGATGAATACACGTGGTTCAATTTTTATTTAAGTATTCACTCGCATACTTCTTGTTTAGAGCAAGCAACTAGGAATAAATTTCTCTTGGGTGTAAAAACAAAAACAAACTTCTCATGGGTGTAAATAAGTCATTGTAACATTGACATTAATATTCTCACTCCTGTGATTAAAAAACAGTTTTATAACGAACTGTCAATCGATCTCAACAGACCAAATTAAAAACCTGAAATTCTGGATGGTCTGATAGACATATGAGCGATTAAAACGTTTGATGTAAGAAGTAATGACAGGAGTAGTAGAGTGAATATGATACTTTAATTAAAAGGAGTGAAGAGTGTGGAACATACACACCGTGTATGTTGTAGCAGATAGCAATTCGAATGTACATTGACAAGAGAATTCCGTATAGTACAGTACAACCGCTGACGGTAATTCCCCACCGTCGTAGATTTGTAGAGAGGAGTTTAGTATTGAGTTGCTGGCTCTCGACCAGGAGCGCATAATGGATGACTGAACAAGATTACCCAATGCTTATTCGCTTCACCGAATGAATAAACATTTACAAGTTGATAGCTACATATACACACTGCAAATAAATAAATGATTAGGATCCGCACTTTAAGCTTAAGTGAACTGTTAACAATGCATTCGTAGAGTGAACGCATTCATATGTATACATATAAATTGCAGATATGGCTATCATTTCAGACAATAAAACAGTTTCGACAGACGCTTACGCTTTCCCAGTTTTCTACGAATCACTAACAACGAATAATAACTAGATTTAAATTGCTCCTGAGCAGAACTTAAAAAAAATCAATTTCATTTGCAATTTAACCAGAAGAAGTATGACATGCCATTTCAATATTAACATGGGTGTATGTTATATACTGTACATGCAGCCAGCACTCAAAAGTCAAGTGTTCCAGGGATATTCGCTGAATAAGTAGCTAGGAACAAAGTTTAAAGAGATAATTTAATGTTACATCATCGAATTTGGGAAGCAATGAAGAAGAGCTTTTGTGAAATAGTCATGCACTGCTCTGCTCTGTGTGTGGATATCACTACAGATTGGAAATATAAAAGGACCACTTGGGATAACATATAGAATTCGGCAATAAATCATCTTTCTGGATTCACCTCCATAAAACTCTTCTTCTATTGGAGTCGAATAATGGGAGAGGACACCTAAAAGTAAAGTACGAGCAGAGTGAGCAGATGAAGGGCCAAGAGAGTTAGTAGTAGTAATAGAGATAAAATTTTACTGCTTATCGCCACCCTTTTTGCCCTTTGAGCATTTGAGCTGCTGCAACTTTGACGACCTTCTTTCCTCCTCGTATATATAAATGTATATCGATTATATGCTTGCAAGATCAGAAAGGTTTCCTCTTTAACACAAATGGGAATTCATCTGCAATCTTTTCCAGTGTCTACCACCACCACCACCAGAAGATGATGATTATAATAGGGATTGTGTGTGTGCATGACTGTAAGTTAAAGATTATACGTCCTCCATTGAAAAAATACTCTGTGGACTCCGCTTCCTTGTTTGTGATTCTATGAAGTGACTATGTACTTAAAATGTGTTCACCACAGAGAATCAAGGGAACAAGATTTGTTAGTTTGTTCATTCACTCACTTTCTGTGTTACCTTTCAGCTTTGAAAAGTGGCATTGATTTTCTTACCTAATCTATTGCATGTTGGCTACAATACTGTTGCTGCTCTTACTTTATGTCGGCTGTGGTGACCTAGTCTCCTTCGTATATTTATAAATGACGTGTGTGTGTATATTGTAAATAGTACGATGCATTTTGTGGCTTGGTGTAATATCCAACTCAATTCACCTTGGAATTTGGGAGCAATCTGTTATTAAAGAATACACATTTTTAGGGATCAAGGATTTTGTTTAATTTATTCTCTCCTGTAATTGCGACTTATGGAGGCTTGTGCAACGATTGTGCAGCAATGAGAGAGAAATAATACTTAATAATGTGATTTATACAAGCTTCGCTATTCAGGCAGCCAGATGGGATTAACAATCTGCATTCTCTCATCATTAAGATTTTTATCTCAGTGCAGTTATGCAGTCTTGTGTAGTTTTTACAAATTCAAGTTCACTTTTATTGATTTAAAATGATCGCCAGTTAAATGCTATGCATAACCTATTTACAAAATATTACAATGTACCTGTGAAGTATAAACGAATAATATTCAAAAAGAATTTCAAACTAATTGATTTATTTTCTGAATTTGGCACTCAACAGTATGGCAGCTAGTGCAATGTGATTATAATGAGAGTCGCGTTTTGAAAAGAAATGTGAGAAGTAAATTGAAGAATCATGAAATGATATGATGCAATGAAATTGAATCCTCTCTTTTGTAGATGAGACAGAGAGGATAAGTGATGATGATGATAATAATTATTACACACTGCTCACTCACACAGTTCACTGCCACGAAGACGAATACTCCGCGACTGAATCCACTCGTAACAATAAAATAATAATATTATAAGGACAGAGACAACTTGTGATGTTTCAGTCCTTCAGCCTAAATAAGGAGTCTCTCTACTTGTTCACTTGACTGTGATGATATTTTGTCTGAGTATTTTGCAGTTTAATCATCTTTGTGTGTGTTGACCTCAAAGGTATCATTTACGTGAGACTGCGGTATAGTTGCACAACTGCACATTCTAATGGGATGCTAGATTTGAATTTTGATGTGTCTCGTGAAGAAAGAGGACAGGGTGGACATATAAATGCTAATACAGCTTTAAGTGTTACACAAGACAATAAAAGTTTTAATTTAGACTTCATCTTTGTCTTTCAAATCCTTGTGTGGGTGCAATTTAAAACGCTGCGCTGCATTCAACAACAAAAGCTGTTTAGTCTGAGCATACACAAAAATTGTATTGCTTGCAGATGCATTCTCGGAACTGTATAAATATATAAATATGCAAGATTGTCATACTAATTCCAAAATCAACCTTCTGCCTTTTCCCACAATTGCATTCTGATGTTTGATCCACAATGATTTTTAAAAGAATATAAGATAAAGTTAAACTGTAGCGTATATAAATTCCTTAGTACGACCCGAACGAGTGTTAAGTGCATGTTGCTTTAGGTGCATTGGCTTTAATGGGATTTGTAAAATCATAATGACCGAAAGGGTTAATTCTGCTTCTTCTCAAGAGGTAGACTTTTGTGTAGAATGTCTCAGATAATATACCACACAGAGTAAGAGAGAGACAAGGAATATTGTAAAGGTATTTCAACTGGGACCCATAAAACGAAACAATACAACTCCCCGAGTTCTCTTAGACTTGTGTGTAATGTTCATTTTAAGAGCAAAGAAAATGAGCAAGTTTAGAGAAGCACAGAGAGACCGACTACGGACATTCGTGTTAGTAATTATTACCGCAGAGAACTCTCTAAACTACTACACGGCTGCTCTATGCATGTAAGTGTAGTACAGCGTATAAATAATATCTTCATGATGTCGACGGCCATAATAGTCTAACAACTCTTTGAATACATAATGATCATCGATCATATTTCCACTACGGCAACTTCACTAAAAGACTTCAGAGAGTGTTATTAATATTATGAGTCCAAACATTCAACTTCAAAATGTAACACACTCAAGTGATGCTTCATCATCTTATTCACATCTGAACATAATCATTTCTGTGTCGCATAATTAAAAGCTCATCATTTACTTTTATTTATTAATGTTCTCTTGATTAGAATTGTTTCCATTCACCTCCTTCAAGTTCCCTGCAATTTGCACTATTTAATAATGCCCGTTGTCAGATATTCAAAATATATTCAACACGCTCTTCATCTGGTGGAACGCAGGGCTGCTGCTGATAATAAATGGCTAATGGCTGGCAATTGAGGAAGCGTATAAGTTGTATTATCAATGTATTATTGGTGCTTTGGGCATTTATTTCTGATTTAGCTTAATTTATCCTAAATTAATGTATACATAGATTCGAGTCTCATCTTCACGCCTTTCGATTTCGTGATCCCATGTCCTGTCAAATGTCAATTTGTGTTTGTTATGTTGAAATGAATTTAGTCTTTGGTTATACAGCTCAGCTCGTCAGCAACATCGTCATCATCATCAATTTCACTTCTCGCAGCGAAGATTATCAGCATGAAACATTGAGAGTGCAAATATAAATGCATTGCTGAACTGAATGAAAGGGATTGTGTATATTTTACCATTGTGGGCGATTGTGATTATCTGTAATTTTCTTGAGATTTTCTACTTCCTCATAGAAAATATTCCTGTTCGTGTGAGATGGGTAGTTGATTACTTGTTCTAATGTTTTGTACTTGTAGTGTGTACATTTATCATTTTGAGTTTTGTATCAAATTCATGCAGATTTGATTACGGCGAGGTTATAGTTTGATTTTGATGTATGAAAATTACTGATATGTTTCAGCTGTAAAAATGACGTAGTTTCTTCTAATTTTGGCTGCTAGGTCTAGCCATTTGTTAGCGTGAACGCTGAGATAACCTATTTTGTATTTTTGCTTGTACATTAAATTACATTTGGGAAATAATAAGGCTTTGTAAAGTAATCTCAAATAAAAATATAGACGATAAAATAGGAACATATTTTCTATTTGACGAGATTCCTCTCACTATTCTATTCACTGCAAAGAACGAGCAGAGTAGCAAGTAGGCTATTTAGGTTAACTATCGTCGTGTTGTCGGATGGTTGCAATTTTGAAGCAATGATAATTAATTAATCCCCTCACCAAACCCTACAACCACAAAGGACCACGCACGCGGGGCTTTATTTTCTAGGCTAAACCTTGGAATCCTCGCAAGCTTTACTTGTGACTAGTAGCTTATAAAAGTATTAAGCTATTAAAGCATATAAAAGATGTATATAAATATAGCTAGCGTGATATGGTTCAGTACGACGATCGATAGGAGGACAACAACGGTGAGGGTGATGATGCAATCACGAAAGTAACAGCAAAGATTACAATAAGCTGACTTCACGCTCACGAACAAAGTGGAAAAGAATAAAGTACAAAAGATTTCAATGGATTGAGTGAGACGACATTATCGTGTGAAAAATGTTACACTTCTTATTTGAAGTGCGATTGTATCCATTCTTTTGTGATGAATGGCAATAATAGAAAACAGCAATAATGACTGCAAAAATGTTGACAGGCCAAAAGAATAAGAACGTAATTAATAAACACAAAATGTGTTGAAATGCTAATACGCGAAGCGATTTAGGGTGGAAGGGAATTGCAAAGATATTTTTAGCATAATTAAATGCATTTCAACTTTATAATAGCTAACCTTTGAAGCGGCCTTTCGAAAAATTAGGCAACAAAAAGATACAAAACTAATGCGCCTCTCTATGAGCTGTATCTTGAATATTTTTATCGGAATCCTTAAGAGAATACTTATAATAATATTCAATTCGAATTATGAAAAGTCAGCGTGAATTCGAGATGCTCTGGGAAACTGGGAATAATACAGCGAGCGTACCAATAAAAAGAATCTATACATGAATATGAATCTGTGTATTTTCTACATCGGTTCCTCTTTTTGATTTGATCAGATTTGATAACAGAGTGCCATGAGTAAAATGACAATAGTCAATAATAATAATAGAATAGTGAAGAGAATAGCTGATAGGAATAAAGTGCATCTCTCTCGTAGAGTCGTAATAATGATAACAAGGCTGGTTTGCACACAGAGTA
>Ga0194135_10000774_pt1 | contig 18645 bp, 17 predicted proteins | sample LitLau_LLRF_2013_FD_134024 | JGI IMG/M metagenome (GOLD analysis project Ga0194135, IMG submission 134024) | Freshwater sediment microbial communities in response to fracking from North America - Little Laurel Run_MetaG_LLRF_2013 (version 2) | ecosystem: Environmental > Aquatic > Freshwater >...
GGCTTCCATCGGACCGCCCGAGACGAAGACCACTGGGATGTTCAGCCGCATGGCGGCCATCAGCATGCCCGGCGTGATCTTGTCGCAGTTGGAGATGCAGACGATGGCGTCGGCGCAGTGAGCGTTGACCATGTACTCCACGGAGTCGGCGATGATCTCGCGGCTCGGCAGGGAATACAGCATGCCGTCGTGGCCCATGGCGATGCCGTCGTCCACGGCAATGGTGTTGAATTCCTTGGCCACGCCACCGGCGCGTTCGATCTCGCGAGCCACCAGCTGACCCAGGTCCTTCAGGTGCACGTGCCCCGGGACGAACTGGGTGAAGGAGTTGGCAATGGCGATGATCGGCTTCTTGAAGTCGGCATCTTTCATCCCCGTGGCGCGCCACAGGGCGCGAGCACCGGCCATGTTGCGGCCGTGGGTGGATGTTTTCGAGCGGTAATCAGGCATGGAGCACTCCGGGCGGCTAATCAGGGAACAAGTGGGGAGTGAGCTTCTATTGACCTTGGGAACACTCAGAAATGGCCGTGTGTCCGAAAGCTGCCGATGACGTCGCGGGATCGCCACGCGCCTCAGCCTGAGCTCATAAACCCGCCGGGGGATGACTGGCGATGAATTCGCCGATTCTACACCGCTGGCGTCAGGAAGGAATGCCGTGGCCGCTCTGCGGCGTGCGATTGCCTGGATATCGCCGAGCGCTGCCCGCACGCCGGCTCCTGGTTTAGACTCGCGACCCCTCGATCACCTTCCAATGGAGCTGGAATGTCCGCGAACATGCGATCCCTGAGGTTCTACCTGGGCATTGGCCTGCTGCAAGGGCTGCTGCTGATGTGGCTGGTGCTCCATAGCGACTGGCCCGGCAGCGCCATGGCCGTGGTGGGCGCGGCCCTGCTGACGGGCGGCGGCTTCGTGCAACTGCTGGCCGGGCAGCGGCGCCAGTGGCGCACCTGGAAGGCCGCGCTGTTGCTGGCCTTTGCGGCGGCGGTGGTGGTGCAGGCCTGCAGTGAGTTGCCCTTCACCCGCGGGGTGATCTACAGCGTGGTGGCGTTCCTGCTGCTGATGACGCTGCTCAGCGCCAGCTGGCTGCCGGGAGGTGACGGTTTTAAACGACGGCTGCTGGGGGACGGAGCCTGGATGCTGGTGGCTCTTGGCGCTGCGTGGCTGGTGCAGGCGTTGTTCGATTTCTGGACCCGCGAGCAGCATCTGGATCCGTTCAAGAGCGGGTTTTTGTCCTTGCGCTACTTCACTGGCCCGCCCCTGGCGTTTTCCTTCCTGCTGTACCTCAGGGATTTGTGCCGTCTGCGCGATCTTCAGACGCAAGCGTCCTGATAGCGACGATTGACCAGGCTGTTCAGGCCCAGGGCAATGGCACTCAGCCCCAGGAAGCACAGCCCCAGCGCCATCACCAGGTTGCTGGCGCTCAGGTTGATGAACGCGCTGATCAGGCCGCCAGAGACAAAGATCAGCATGTTGCCCGCCGAAGCCGAGGTTCCGGCGTTGTGCGGGAAGATCCCCATGGCCCGCGAGGTCGCCACCGGGCGGGTGATGGTGGTGCCGGCGGTGCAGACGATCATCGGCACCAGGACCGTGGCAACGGACAGCTCGAACCGCTGCAACAGCAGCATCAGCAGGCCGGACAGGGCGATCAGCCCCAGCCCGGTGACGATCTGGGTGCTGGCCTGCAGGTAGCGGTTCATCACCCCGGCGCCGGCGCCGCCCACCACATAGGCCGCGCCATACAGCAGCAGCGCCAGGGCGTACTGGTAGGGCGTGAGCTGCAACTGCTCCATGAAAATCAGCGGTGAAATGACGATGAACGAAAAATGGCAGGCGAAGGCCAGCGCCGAGATCAGCCAGTAGCCGACGAACGACAGGTCGGCAAACACCAGTCGGTAGGCCGCGAGGATGTTCCTCTGGCGCGTCGCCGTGCCTGGGGTGTTCTCCAGCAGGACCCAGGCCTTGAGGATGACCAGCAGGCCGAGGCCGACGAACACCCCGAAGCTGCCCTGCCAGCCCAGGAGGGACTGCAGCCAGGTGCCCAGCAGCGGTGACAGGGAAATGAAGATGCCGCTGGCGGTGACCAGGGCGATGCGCAGGCGCTCCTGCTGGCGGCCGACGAACAGGTCCTGCACCAGCGCCTGGGACAGCACGAAGCAGCCGCAACCCACGGCCTGAACCACGCGAAACAGCAGGAACCACCCGTAGTCGGTGGCGGCCATGCAGCCCAGCGCTCCGGCGATGGCCACGGCCATACCTGCCAGTAGCAGCTTTTTGCGCCCCAGGGAGTCTGACAGCGGCCCGACCACCATCAGGGAAAACGACAAGCCAATGGCGAACAGGCTGACGGACAGCGCGATATCGGCGCTGGAGGTATTGAAGCGTTCGGCCAGGGCGGGAAAGGAGGGGAGGATCACGTCCAGCGGGAAGACCCCGAGCAGGGTCATGGTCAGCAGCAGAATGACCGCCGAGGTCTTGTTCGGGGTGGCGGGGGAGTGGCCCATGGTGTGGTGCTCTCGGTCCTTGAGAAGCTGCCGAGAATCGAGTCGTGGCCGTGCAAAGTCAATCGAGGGCGACGGCCCTTCCCGCGCTGGGCGGGAAGGGCCGTCGGCCCGGGCTCAGCTGTTGGGCAGCAGGCGGCAGGTGATGCTCTTGATGTAGCGGGTTTCCGGGATGGCCGGGTGTACCGGGTGATCCGGGCCCTGGCCGCCGCGTTCCAGCAGCTGGATGTTGCGGTCCAGGTGACGGGCGCTGGTCAGCAGGATGTTCTGCAGATCGTCCTCGGGCAGGTGCATCGAGCACGAAGCGCTGACCAGGATGCCGTCCTTGCTCAAGAGGCGCATGGCCTGTTCGTTGAGGCGGCGGTAGGCGCCTTCGCCGTTCTTCAGGTCTTTCTTGCGTTTGATGAAGGCGGGCGGGTCGGCAACGATCACGTCAAAGCGTTCTTCGGCGGCCTTCAGCTCTTTCAGGGCTTCGAACACGTCGCCTTCGACGCAGGTGACCTTCTCGGCAATGCCATTGAGCGCGGCGTTGCGCTCCACGCCGTCGAGGGCAAAGCCCGAGGCGTCGACACAGAACACTTCACTGGCGCCGAACACCCCGGCCTGCACGCCCCAGCCACCGATGTAGCTGAACAGATCCAGTACCCGCTTGCCCTTGGCGTAAGGCGCCAGGCGTGCGCGGTTCATGCGGTGGTCGTAGAACCAGCCGGTCTTCTGGCCTTCCATCACCGGGGCTTCGAACTTCACGCCGTTCTCTTCCAGGGCGACCCACTCCGGCACCAGGCCGAACACGGTTTCGACGTAGCGGCCCAGGCCTTCGGCGTCGCGGGCGGCGGAGTCGTTCTTGAACAGGATGCCGCTGGGCTTGAGCACCTGGACCAGGGCGGCGATCACGTCGTCCTTGTGCTGTTCCATGGTGGCCGAGGCCAGCTGGACCACCAGGATGTCGCCGAACCGATCGACCACCAGGCCCGGCAGCAGGTCGGAATCGCCGTACACCAGGCGGTAGAACGGCTTGTCGAACAGGCGCTCGCGCAGGGACAGGGCCACGTTCAGGCGATGCACCAGCAGCGACTTGTCCAGGGCCAGCTTGGCATCGCGCGACAGCAGGCGGGCGCAGATCAGGTTGTTCGGGCTCATGGCCACCACGCCCAGGGGCTTGCCGCCGGCGGCTTCCAGCACCGCCTGGTCGCCTGCCTTGAAGCCGTGCAGAGGGGTGGCGGCTACATCGATTTCGTTGCTGTAGACCCACAGGTGGCCGGCGCGCAGGCGGCGATCGGCGTTGGCTTTGAGGCGCAGGCTTGGCAGGGACATGACGTCGCTCCGGAAAAAAGGGCGCGATTATACCTTGCTGCGCAACTTCAGCGACGGCCAATGGACCTGCGGCTAAAGGCGCAGGGTAAAGTTCCTGTCCGTTCGCCCAACATTGGCCCGTTAGGGGTTAGAATCGCCGCCTCAGCCAGAGTGTGTACTTATGTCCCAAGAGCTATCAGCCGAACAGATTCAGCAGGCCCTGCAAGGCATCAGCGTGCCGCCTCAACCGCAAATCATGGTGGATTTGCAGATGGAGCAGTACATGCCCGATCCCGATCTGGAGGTGATCGCCAAGCTGATCTCCCAGGATCCTGGCCTGTCTGGGGCGTTGCTGAAGATCGTCAATTCACCGTATTACGGGCTGAGCAACAAGATCGCTTCGATCCAGCGCGCGGTGAACCTCTTGGGCAGCCGCTCGATCATCAACCTGATCAATGCGCAGTCGATCAAGGGCGAGATGAGCGATGAAACCATCGTCACCCTCAACCGCTTCTGGGACACCGCCCAGGATGTGGCCATGACCTGCCTGACCCTGGCCAAGCGCACCGGCTCGCAAGCGGTGGATGAAGCCTACGCCCTGGGGCTGTTCCATGATTGCGGCGTGCCGCTGATGCTCAAACGCTTCCCCGACTACATGGCGGTGCTGGAAGAAGCCTACGGCAGCGCCGGACCGGAGCGGCGGGTGGTGGACACGGAAAACCGTGCCTTCAACACCAATCACGCGGTGGTCGGCTACTACACCGCCAAGTCCTGGCGCCTGCCGGAACACGTGACCAACGCCATCGCCAATCACCACAATGCCCTGGCGATCTTCAGCGACGAGTCGTCGCGCAACAGCCAGCTGAAGAACCTGCTGGCGATCCTGAAGATGGCCGAGCACATCTGTGCCTCATATCGAGTGCTGGGCAACCAGACCCAGGACTTGGAGTGGAACAGCATCGGCCACCTGATTCTCGATTACGTCGGTCTGTCGGACTACGACTTCGAGAACCTCAAGGAAACCGTGCGCGAGCTGGGCGCACACTGACTGTTCATATCGCGATGAGTGCCTGAGGCGAAGATGCCTGAATTACCGGAAGTCGAAACCACCCGGCGCGGGATCGCGCCGCACCTGGAAGGCCAGAAGGTCAGCCGGGTGATTGTCCGTGACCGGCGCTTGCGCTGGCCGATCCCCGAGGATCTGGACATACGCTTGTCCGGGCAGCGGATTGTCCAGGTGGACCGCCGGGCCAAGTACCTGCTGATCAACGCCGAAGTCGGCACCCTCATCAGTCATCTGGGCATGTCGGGCAATCTGCGTCTGGTGGAGATCGGCCAGCCGGCGGCCAAGCATGAACATGTGGATATCGAACTGGAGTCGGGCCTGGCCCTGCGCTACACCGACCCGCGTCGGTTTGGCGCCATGCTCTGGAGCCTGGACCCGCTGAACCACGAGCTGCTGGCGCGCCTGGGGCCGGAGCCGCTGACCGATCTGTTCGACGGCGAGCGCCTGTTCCAGCTGTCCCGCGGCCGCTCCATGGCGGTCAAGCCGTTCATCATGGACAACGCGGTGGTGGTGGGGGTGGGCAACATCTACGCGACCGAGGCACTGTTTGCCGCGGGCATCGATCCGCGTCGTGAGGCCAAGGGCATTTCCCGGGCCCGCTATGTGCAGCTGGCGATCGAGATCAAGCGCATCCTGGCGGCGGCCATCGAGCGTGGCGGCACCACCTTGCGCGACTTTATCGGCGGCGACGGCCAGCCGGGCTACTTCCAGCAGGAACTGTTCGTCTACGGCCGTGGCGGGGAGCACTGCAAGGTCTGCGGCACGGGGCTGCGGGAGATCAAGCTGGGCCAGCGGGCCAGCGTCTATTGCCCACGTTGCCAGCGCTGAGAAGCTTCGCCGGCAAGCCGGCTCCTACGAACGCCGTAGGAGCCGGCTTGCCGGCGAAAGTGCCCCTGAAGGGCGCTGAATTGCTCAAGCCTTGCCGGTGATCTTCCGGTACTTGGCCATCAACTCTTCTTCGGTTTCCGGACGGTTCTCGTCCAGCGGAATGCAATCCACCGGGCACACCTGCTGGCACTGCGGCTCGTCGTAGTGGCCGACGCACTGGGTGCACAGGTTCGGATCGATGACGTAGATCTCTTCGCCTTGGGAAATCGCCGCGTTAGGGCACTCGGGTTCGCAGACGTCGCAGTTGATGCAATCGTCGGTGATGATCAGGGACATGGGGGACTCCGGCCTGGGCGGCAGGCCCGGGCATGTAAAAACGAATGCGCGCAATTGTGCCGTATTGCCGCCCGCAGTGCACGCGGGCGCGATGGCTGACGCCAGGCAAGGGCCCCACTGCGGGGCCGCGCGGCTTATTTCTTGAAGCGCAGGGTCAGCGCGTCGGCGACCGCCGGGTGCACGAACTTGGTGATATCACCGCCCAGGGCAGCGATTTCACGAACCAGCGTCGAGGAAATGAACGAGTAGCGCTCCGACGGGGTGAGGAACAGGCTTTCCACGTCTGGCGCCAGTTGGCGGTTCATGTTGGCCAGCTGGAACTCGTATTCGAAGTCCGAAACCGCCCGCAGGCCGCGCAGGAACACATTGGCGTTCTGCTCCTTGGCGAAATGCGCCAGCAACGTGGAGAAGCCGACGACTTCAACGTTGGGCAGGTGCTTGGTCACCTCGCGCGCCAGTTCCACGCGCTGCTCCAGAGGGAACAGCGGGTTTTTCTTGGGGCTGGCGGCAACGGCGATGATCACGTGGTCGAACAGCCGCGAGGCGCGCTCGACCAGATCGCCGTGGCCCTTGGTAATAGGGTCGAAGGTACCTGGGTACAACACTCGGTTCATCGCGTCGTCCTGGCGGGAATCCGTTGGGGAGTCGGATGGTATCGCAGCCTTCCCGGTCGGCCAAGTCGCCTTTTAGAGAAGAAAGTCCTATGGACGCCGAAATTTCCCGGCTGTTTCACGCCGTTTTCAAACGCTCCGCCAGGGCCGTGGCCAGTTGCGCCGTCAGGCCGTACACCGACAACTGCGGGTTGGCGCCGATGCTGGTGGGGAACAGCGAGCCATCATGGATCGACAGGTTGTGCAGTTGATGGTGGCGTCCGAGGCTGTCGGTCACGGCGATTTTCGGGTCTTCGCCCATGGCGCAGCCGCCCATCACGTGGGCGCTGCCCAGGCGGGTGCGGTACAGGGCCAGGTCCAGGCCGTCGATTTGCGCCCGCACTTCGTTGAGGGTCTTGGCGAAGCGCGCATCGCTGTGCAGCGGCTTGACCGCCTTGGCGCCACCGGCGAACTGGATCTCCGCCATGCTGTGGAAGGCCCGGCGCAGGCCGTCCCAGGCGTAGGGCGAGACTTGATAGTCGAGCACCGGGGTGCCATCGCCGCGCAGCTCGACGTTGCCGCCGGTGCTGTCGGGGTGGAAGCCGTCCCGCAGCAGGGCCAGCATCGCGTGGGTATGGGGCAGTTGCTCCATGGACAGCCCGCTCTCGGGGCCGAAACCGCCCAGCAGGGTGCTGGCCAGCGCCGGTTGCAGGGGCGGCACTTCGAGCTTGTAGGACATCTTGCCGGTGGTGCCGTCCTGCCACTGGAAGTGGTCGGAGTAAATCGATTGCGGCGCGCCGTAGAACGGGTTGATCACCTCGTCGAACTGCCCGGCGGAGAAGTTCACCAGGTGCAGGAAGGTGCGCTTGCCCAGCCGCGAATGCGGGTCGGGGGCATCGGAGCGCAGCAGCAGGGCCGGGCTGTTGATGCCGCCGCCGGCCAGCACGTAATGCCGGGCCTTGACCGTGATGGTGCGCCCGGTGGGCGTTACGCAGCGGGCGTCCATGGCCTGGCATTGCAAGCCGGTGACCTTGTCATCCTTGATCTGCAGGCGCTCGGCCCGGGCCAGGTACAGCAGCTCGCCGCCTTTTTCCAGGGTCGCCGGAATGGTGGTCACCAGCATCGACTGCTTGGCGTTGGTCGGGCAGCCCAGGCCGCAATAGCCCAGGTTCCAGCAGCCGCGCACGTTGCGCGGAATCACGTGCCAGCTGTAGCCCAGGGCTTCACAGCCCTTGCGGATCACGTCGTTGTTGGCGTTGGGCGGCATGGCCCAGGGCGCCACGCCCAGGCGCTGTTCCATCTTTTCGAACCAGGGCGCCATCTCGGCCGAGCTGTGGCCCACTACCCCGTGTTCCCGGGCCCAGTGCTCCAGGGTCGGGTCGGGGGTGCGAAAGCTCGAGGTCCAGTTGATCAGGGTGGTGCCGCCCACGGCGCGGCCCTGGAGGATGGTGATGGCGCCGTCCTTGCTCATGCGCCCGATGCCTTCCTGATAAAGGCTGGTATAGGCCTGGTCCTCAAGCATCTTGAAGTCGTCGCTGGTCTTGAGCGGGCCTTCCTCGATCAACAGCACCTTGTAGCCGGCGGCGCTGAGGATTTCGGCGGTGGTGCCGCCACCGGCGCCGCTACCGATAATGGCGACATCGGCTTCCAGAGTCAGGTCCTGCTCCAGCTGCGAGCCGTTGTAGGTTTTCCAGCCACGGTTCAGGCCTTCGCGGAACAGATCAGGTACGGGCATATCGGGTGCTCTCTTATTATTGAAGGCTCGGCGCGGATCCACTGTAGCCGCTGCTGAGCCTGCGAAGCTGCGAAAAGGCCCGCAGGGCCTTGCTTGACGATCTCCAGCCGAACCCCCAGTGCCCCGCGAGCGTCCCGCCCGTTCAGAGCCTGTGGCAGCGGCTACACAGCTTAATCAGACCTTGGGTGGCCCGGGATAACCGCAATGGCCCCAAGACTCAGGCCGGGTGTACCAGGCCATCATCACCAGTTGCAGCAACGAGGCATGACCCATGCGCAGCAGGGCCAGGAAGCTGTTTTCCCAGCGGCTGAGAAAGTTGCGGATGTCGTCCGCGCTGGCGTTTTCCCAGCTGCCCCAGATCCCCGTCAGCGGGCCGCGGGTCACCGCCATGCCCAGCACATCGAACAACTGCTGGGTGAGCTTGAACATCTCGGTCGACAGGTGATTGAGGGCGTTGTCCAGGCTGGCCAGGGTGCCCTCGACGGCGGCGGGCATCTTGTCCGCCGCCACCGCGCCTTCGAGCATCACCGGAATCAGCGCCCGCAAAAACGGCAGGTCATTGCTGCGCAGCATGCTGAAGCCACTGGCAGGGGTACTGGCGGAGCAACCGCTGAGGCTGGCGCCGAGCCCGGCGGTGGCCAGGAAGGCGCTGGCGCAGAGGCCGATTTTCAGCAGGCCGCGCCGTGACAGCGCGGGTGTTTCAGACAGGCTAGGGGTCATTATTGTTATTACCCGGCGTTGTACTGGTTAACGAATGAACAGCTTCTGGATGAGTTTCTGGATCGATTTGCCATACGGCGGGTAGATCAGGCGCGCGGCATTGAAGCGCTGCTTGATGAACACGCCCTTGGCCTTGCTGAAGGTCAGGAAGCCTTCATGCCCGTGGTAGTGGCCCATGCCGGACGGGCCGATGCCGCCAAACGGCAGGTCGTCCTGGGCCACATGCAGCAGGGTGTCGTTCAGGCACACGCCGCCGGAGTGGGTTTCGTTGAGCACCCGCTGCTGTTCGGCCTTGTCGTAGCCGAAGTAGTACAGCGCCAGCGGGCGCGGACGCTGGGTGATGTAGGCCAAAGCCTGATCCAGGGTCTTGTAGGGCACGATCGGCAGGATCGGGCCGAAGATCTCGTCCTGCATCACGCTCATGTCGTCCGTGACATTGAGCAGCAGGCTGTGGCCCAGGCGGCGCTCCTGGCTCTGCTCGAACAGCGGCACCAGCAGCGCGCCCTTGCTGGTGGCGTCGCTCAGGTAGCCGTTGAGCCGGTTCAACTGGCGCTGGTTGATGATCGCGGTGTAGTCGGGGTTGTCCGCCAGGGTCGGGAAGAAGCCGCGGACCACCTGGCGATAGGCTTCGACAAAGGCGCCGACCCGTTCTTCCGGCACCAGCACGTAGTCCGGGGCGACGCAGGTCTGCCCGGCGTTCAGGGTCTTGCCGAAGGCGATGCGTTCGGCGGCGTCCTTGAGGGGCACGCTGTGGGACACGATGGCCGGGGACTTGCCGCCCAGTTCCAGCGTCACCGGAGTCAGGTTTTCCGCGGCGGCGCGCATCACGTGCTTGCCGATGCTGGTGGCGCCGGTGAACAGCAGGTGATCGAAACGCAGCTTGGAAAACGCCATGCCCACTTCGGCCTCGCCCAGCACCACGCACACCAGGTCCTCGGGGAACACCCGAGCCAGCAGTTGCTTGAGCAACTGGCCAGTGGCCGGGGTGGACTCACTGAGCTTGAGCATCACCCGGTTGCCGGCGGCCAGGGCCCCGACCAGCGGGCCCATGCACAGGTACAGCGGGTAGTTCCACGGCACGATCACCCCGACCACCCCCAGGGGCTGGTAGACCACCTTGGCCGAGGCCGGCTGGAAGGCCAGGCCCACGGCGCGGCGGGACGGCTTCATCCATTTGTTCAGGTGTTTGCGGGCGTAGTGGATGCCGTGCAGGCTGGGCATCAGTTCGGCCAGCAGGGTTTCATCGGCGCTGCGGTTGCTGAAGTCCTGGCTGATGGCGTCGATCAGCGCCTGGCGCTCGCTGTTGAGCAGATCGTGCAGCGACTTGAGCCATTGCTGGCGCTGCGCGGCGGGTGGCATGGGGTTGGCGGCAAAGGCCCGGCGCTGGGCTTCGAACAGTGTTTGCAGCGCGTCCTGTTGCTGAAGGGAATCCTGCAGGTAGGCGATTTCGGCAGACATGGACGGGCTCCGGTTTCTGGGGGTGGCTAGTTTTTTAGAGCTTATGCTCTAAATTGTCAAATACCATCCGGTGCCGGTCGCGATTTATCCCCAGGGGGATAGAACGTAAGATGCACCTCAGCCTTCTGATTAAAGCCCACACCCATGGCCCCACGCATAAAAACCCGCGAACGCATCGTCCAGTTCAGTCTCGAACTCTTCAACCAGCAAGGCGAACGCAACGTCAGCACCAACCACATTGCGGCGCACATGGAGATTTCCCCGGGCAACCTGTACTACCACTTCCCCAACAAGCAGGCGATCATCGCCGTGCTGTTTGCCGAGTACGAAAGCCTGGTGGACAGCTTCCTGCGCCCGCCGCCCGGGCGCGCGGTCACCGTGCAAGACAAGCGCTATTACCTGCAGGCGCTGCTGGCGGCCATGTGGCGCTACCGTTTTCTGCACCGCGACCTGGAGCACCTGCTGGACAGCGACCCCGAACTGGCCGCGCGCTACCGGCGTTTCTCCCAGCGCTGCCTGATCCAGGGCATGGCCATCTACGGGCGTTTCGTCGAGGCCGGGATCGTCGCCATGGACAAGGTGCAGATCGAATCCCTGACCCTCAATGCCTGGATCATCCTCACCTCCTGGGTGCGTTTTCTGTGCACCACCCGGGAAAACTCCACCCACCTGAGCGAAGAAGCCATCAAGCGCGGGGTGTATCAGGTGCTGGTACTGGAAGCCGGCTTTGTCACCGAGCAGGCCCGGGAAGCGGTCAACGACCTGTTCGAAGAGTTTTACGTGCCCCTGGCCCAAGCCCTGGAAGAAGTGCAGTAGGATCAACCTCCGACTTATTCACAGGAGCCCGCCATGCCCCTCGCGCAGTTGATCAGCCCGCTTGCCCTGGACCAGAAGAAACAGCAGCCCGGCCTGGTGATTCTGGATTGTCGCTTTGCCCTGGAAGACCCGGATTACGGCCAGCGCAGCTACGCTGACGGGCATATCGCCGGGGCGCATTTCGCCGACCTGAACCGCGATCTGAGCGGGCCGGTGATCAAGGGCGTGACCGGCCGGCACCCTTTGCCGGAACCGGCGCAACTGCTGGCGCGCCTGCAGGCCTGGGGCATCGATAACGACAGCGAAATCGTGCTCTATGACGACGGCCCCGGTGCCTTTGCCGCTCGCGCCTGGTGGTTGCTGGCCTGGCTGGGCAAGCGTGATGGCGTGTTCATTCTCGATGGTGGCCTGAAAGCCTGGCACGCCGCGGGTCTGCCCCTGAGCCTGGATGCGCCGGAGGCCGTGGCCGGACAGTTCACGGGCCAACCCGACCACAGCCTGCTGCTGGATGCCGAACACCTGCGCCAGCGCCTGGGCCAGGCGGACCTGACCCTGCTGGATGCCCGTGGCCTGCCGCGCTTTCGTGGCGAGGTGGAACCCATCGATCCGGTGGCCGGGCATATTCCCGGGGCACAATGCGCGGCGTTCACCGACAACCTGGACAGCGACGGACGCTTTTTGCCGGCGCAGCAGCTCAAGCAGCGTTTTGCCGAAAAACTCGCCGGGCGTTCTCCCGAGCACTTGGTGGCTTACTGCGGCTCTGGCGTCACCGCCTGCCACAACCTGTTCGCCCTGTGCCTGGCCGGCTATCCCCTGGCGCGGCTGTATGCCGGGTCGTGGAGCGAATGGATCACCGATGCCCAGCGGCCTGTCGCCACCGGCGATTGACGAGTTGCCCCCGTCGGCCTCTTCGCTGGCAAGCCAGCTCCCACGACCCGCAAGCCCCGCGAACCTGTAGGAGCGAGCTTGCTCGCGAAAGCGTTGACAGGGACGCGTTGGCCGCAGCAGGCGCGAGCTTGCTCGCGAAACCCGCACCGCCCTACTGCAGAACGGCACTGCGATAAGCCGCCGGCGCCACCCCATACACCTGCTTGAACTGCCGACTGAGGTGACTCTGGTCGGCAAATCCCAATTGCGTGGCCACTTCCAGCGGCAGGCAGCCATCGCGCAACAGGGCCCGGGCCTTGGCGATGCGCTGCTGCATCAGCCAGGTGTGGGGTGGAATCCCGGTGGCCCGGCGAAATACCCGGGCGAAATGGAACGGCGACAGGTTCACCGCCGCCGCCAACTCCTCCAGTGACGGCGGCGCGGCCAGTTGCGAGCGCAGCAGTTCCTTGGCCTGGACAATCGCCCGGTGCTCCTGCCCAGGTTCGCCCGGCGCCCGGACTCCGGCGTGTCGCTGCAGCAGCAACAGCAGCATTTCCCGCCATTGGGTCTGTTGCTGCAGGGCCGTGGCCGGGCTTTCCAGCAGGTGGTGCAGGCGGGCAAAACCCTGCACCAGGTCCGGGTCGCGGTACAGGGTGGCGCCGAAGGCCGGCAGGCTGCCGCTGGGCAGCTCCAGTTCATCCAGCAGGCCGAGTATCTGCCGGTTGTCCGGGTAGAAGGCCCGGTACAGCCAGCCGTCCTCGACGCCCTTGGCGCCGGTGTGCAGCTCGTCCGGGTTGATCAGCACCAGGGTGCCGCTGCCCGCCAGGTGCTCGGCGCCGCGATAGCGGTAGCGCTGGGCCCCGGCCATGATCATGCCGATCACATAACCCTCGTGCACATGAGGCACGAAGCGCTGCTCGATATAGCGCGCCGCCAGCAGCTCGACCCCGGCCAGGGGCTCGGTCTGCCAGAAGCGGATCGACTCCCGGGTGGACTTAGCCATGGCGGCCCAGGTCCATCAGCCATTGCGGAATGCGCTGTTCCAGGTAGTAGCGCGGATGTTTCAGGCTGCCGCCGACAAAGCCCACGTGACCGCCCTTGGCCTGCAGTTCGAACCGGGTGCTGGCGGACAACTCGCTGGCCTCGGGCAGGCTGTGGGGGAACACGAAGGGATCGTCCGCGGCCTGGATGATCAGGGTCGGGGTACGGATTTCGCCGAGGAAATAGCGGCTGGAGGCGCGGCGGTAATAGTCGTGAGCATCGGCAAAGCCATGCAGCGGCGCGGTGACCCGGCCGTCGAAGTCCCAGAAGGTGCGCATTTTGGTCAGCGGGCCCAGTTGCGCCAGGGTGGCCAGGCCTTCATGGCGGCCGTCGTGCTGGAACTGGCGCTGCTTGTCCTTGATGTAGGCCAGCATCTCGCGCATGAAGTGCGCCTGGTAGACCTTGGAAAAGCCCCGACCGATGCGGTCGGCGCACTGGTCCAGGCGAAACGGCACCGACACCGCCGTGGCGCCCTGCAACGGGCTGGCGCTGCCGCTTTCCCCCAGGTACTTGAGCAGCACATTGCCCCCCAGCGAATAGCCCACCGCATACAGCGGCGCCAGCGGACGCTTGGCCCGCAGGTGGGCGATGGCCGCGGCCAGGTCTTCGCTGGCGCCGGAGTGGTAGCTGCGGGGCAGCAGGTTGGGTTCGCCGGAGCAGCCGCGCCAGTTCAGCGCCGCGCTGGCCCAGCCCCGAGCGGCGAGGGCCTGCTGCAGGCCGGCCACGTAGGGAGAGTTGGAGGAGCCGGTCAGGCCGTGCAGCACCAGCACCAGAGGAGCTTCGGCGCTATGCGGGCCGTGCCAGTCCAGATCGAGAAAGTCGCCGTCGTCCAGCCACAAGCGCTCGCGCTGGCGCTCCAGGTGAGTGGTCGGGCGCCACAGCGGGCCCCACAGGGTCTGCAGGTGCGGGTTGCCAAGGCCGAAGGCGGGGATGAAACGATCAGGCGAGTCGGGCACGGGGAGGATCTCGATGCAGCGGCGCGCAGCCCGGGCGGGGTGCGCGCCTTGTTCCGGCCAAACGTAGGCAGGGGCTACGCGGCGTTGTCTGCCATACGTTGCCACAGCGAGTAGTAGACCTGCCCGGATTTTTGTTCACGGTGCAGGCGCCAGCGCCCGGGCAGGCCCAGGGTCGATGGCGCGGTTTCGCTTTCGGTGTAGATCCAGGCGTCGTCCGCCAGCCAGCCGCGCTCTTCCAGCAGGGCGCAGGCGGCGGGCAGCAGGTTCTGGTTGAACGGCGGGTCGAGGAAGGCCAGGTCGAACGGCGTCGCCGGCTGGGTTTCCAGGTAGCGCAGGGCATCGGCGGTCTGCGCCTGGCCCACGGTGCAGCGCAGGGTGCCCAGGTGCTCGCGCAGGCTGGAAATGGCCACGCTGCTGCTGTCCAGGGCCAGGCCCGTGGCGGCGCCACGGGACAGGGCTTCGAGGAACACCGCGCCGCTGCCGGCGAACAGGTCGATGACCTTGGCCCCGGCGACATAGGGCGCCAACCAGTTGAACAGGGTTTCGCGCACCCGGTCCGGGGTCGGGCGCAGCCCCGGCAGATCAGGGAAGCTCAGCTTACGGCTGCGCCATTCGCCGCCGATGATGCGCAACTGGCCCACGCCATTGTGCTGGTTGTGGACGGGTTTCTTGCTGGGACGGGCTGGACGGGCCATCAGTGCTCCGGAACCCCGAGCGGCTGCTCGGCGGGTTTGTCAGTGGGGGGCGGCAACGGCTTTTGCGCGACGGTGGGGCCGGCGCTGACGATGACCATCTTGTCGACGCCGAGGTGCTTGTTCATGGCGGCCTTGACCTGTTCCACCGTCAGTGCCTGGGATTGACGCATGAAATCTTCCAGGTAGCTCAACGGCAGGTTGTAGAAGCCCATGGCGCCCAGCTGGCCGACGATATCGGCGTTGCTGGCGGTGGACCGCGGGAAGCTGCCGGCCAGTTCACGCTTGGCGTCGTCCAGTTCCTTCTGGGTCGGGCCGTTCTTCAGGTAGTCGGCGAACACGTCCTGTACCAGTTTCAGGGTGCCTTCGCTCATTTCCGCGCGGGTCTGCAGGTTGATCATGAACGGGCCGCGGGCCTGCATCGGGGTGAAGCCTGAGTAGACGCCGTAGGTCAGCCCGCGTTTCTCGCGCACTTCGCTCATCAGCCGGGTGCCGAAACCGCCGCCGCCGAGGATCTGGTTGCCCAGGGATACGGCGGCGTAGTCCGGATCGTCACGGTCGATGCCCAGTTGCGCCAGCATCAGGCTGGTCTGGCTCGACGGGAATTCGATATGGCCGATGCTGGCCTTGGGTTCGCTGGGTTGCTCGACCTTGGCCAGTGCCGGGCCTTTGGGCAGGGCGGCGGAAACCTGCGCTGCAATCGCTTCGGCATCGCTGCGCGAGAGGTCGCCGACCAGGGCGATCACCACGTTGCCGGCGGTATAGGCCTTGGCGTGGAAGGCCTGCAGTTGCGCCTGGGTGATAGTCGGAACGCTCTTGGCATTGCCTTCGCTGGCATGCGCATAGGGATGGCTGCCGTACAGGCGCTGCATCAGTTCCAGGCTGGCCAGCTTGCCGGGGTTCTGCTTCTGGTACTCGAAGCCGGCGAGCAGCTGGTTCTTGATCCGCGCCAGAGAGTCGGCCGGGAAGGTCGGCTTGCCCACCACTTCGGCGAACAGCTTCAGCGCCGGCTGGCGTTTATCCACCGCGCTGAGGCTGCGCAGCGAAACCACGGCCATGTCCTTGTAGGCGCCGTTGCCGATATCCGCGCCCAGGCTCTCGAAGCCCCGGGCGATGGCGCCCACATCCTTGCCGGGCACGCCTTCGTTGAGCATGGCGTTGGTCAGCAGGGCCAGGCCAGAGGTGTTGCCGTCCTGGCTGCTGCCGGCGGCGAAGATCAGGCGCATGTCGAACATCGGCAGCTCGCGGGCCTCGACGAACAGCACCTTGGCGCCTTCGGCGGTGTTCCAGGTCTGCACATTGAGGTTGCGATGGCTGGGGGCCTTGCCATCCAGCTCGGCCAGGGACTGCAGCTTCTGGCTGCTCTTGGCGTTGTCCAGGGCCTGGCTGGCATTAGTCTCGCCGGAGCGCGACAGGTACAGGCCACCGGCGGTGAGCAGGGCGACCAGGGCCAGGCCCAGCAGGACCGGTGAAGCATTCTTGCGCTTACTCATGAGCGGACTCCTCAGGCAGTACGTGGGCCACGCTCATACGCTCCCGGGTGAAATAGGTGCGGGCGGCCTTCTGGATGTCTTCCGGGGTCACGCTTTGCAGTTCCGCCAGCTCGGTGTCCATCAGCTTCCACGACAGGCCGACGGTTTCCAGCTGGCCGATGGCGCTGGCCTGGCTGGTGATGGAGTCACGCTCGTAGACCAGCCCGGCGATCACCTGGGCCCGCACCCGCTCCAGTTCCTCGGCGGACGGCGGGGTGGTCTTCAGTTGCTCCAGCAGGCGCCACAGCCCGGCCTCGGCCTGGGCGATGGTTTTCTTCTTCTGGCTGTTGGGGGTGGCCGAGAGCATGAACAGGCTGTCGCCCCGGGTGTAGGCGTCGTAGCTGGTAGAGCCGTTGGACAGCAGCTCTTCACCACGCTCCAGCAGGGTCGGGATGCGCGCGCTGTAGCCGCCGTCCAGCAGGGCCGCGGCCAGGCGCAGGGCGTGCACCGAGCGCTGATCCTCAGCGGTGGCGATGCTCGGCACGTTGAAGGCCAGCATCAGGCTCGGCAGTTGGGTCTTCACATGCAGGGTGATCAGGCGCTCGCCGGGTTCGGCCAGTTCCATGGGGATCTTCGCCGGTGGCACGTCACGCTTGGGAATGGCGCCGAAGTAACGCTGGGCCAGGGTTTTCACTTCGTCCGGAGTGACGTCGCCGACCACCACCAGGGTGGCGTTGTTCGGCACGTACCAGGCCTGGTACCAGTGGCGCAGTTCCTCGACCTTCATCCGGTTCAGGTCGGCCATCCAGCCGATGGTCGGCGTGTGGTAGCCGCTGGCCGGGTAGGCCATGGCCTTGAAGCGCTCGTAGGCCTTGGACAGCGGCTTGTCGTCGGTGCGCAGGCGGCGTTCTTCCTTGATCACTTCGATCTCGCGGGCGAACTCGTCGGCCGGCAGGCGCAGGCTGGCCATGCGGTCGGCTTCCAGTTCCAGGGCCACGCCCAGGCGGTCGCGGGCCAGGACCTGGTAATAGGCAGTGAAGTCGTCGCTGGTGAAGGCGTTCTCTTCGGCGCCCAGGTCGCGCAGGATCAACGAGGCTTCGCCGGGGCCGACCTTCTCGCTGCCCTTGAACATCATGTGTTCCAGGGCGTGGGACAAACCGGTCTGGCCCGGGGTTTCGTAGCTGGAGCCGACCTTGTACCAGACCTGGGACACCACCACCGGCGCGCGATGATCTTCGCGGACCACGACCTTGAGGCCGTTGTCGAGGGTGAATTCGTGGGTGGGTTGCGGGTCTGCAGCCAGGGCTGCAAGGGGCAGACAAACTGTGCTGAGCAGCAGGCCTGCGGCGCGGCGGGCTAGAGCATTCATTCGTTTTTAAACCTGTTGGGCTGCCCGTGTGTTCTTAGCGTCAGCGGGCGAGGAGGTGCTAGGATACTGATCCGTTTTACTGGCGGCCACGCCTATCAGGTCTTCGCGGATCGGCAGGTACTTGAGCAGGTTGTATGAGTTACCGGCAATAAGCCTTGATTTGTCAGCTAAACTGCGACTTTTCGCCGATTTTGCCGTTCCAGTCCTTTAGTAAAATCGCTCCTTGAAGTGCTTTTGGGCATTTCGACAACATGTTGCGCGTGAACAAGCTGGAATAAACACAGTCTGTTCTGCATCGAATATTTATTTACCGAGGCGCCCAGTGGCGCATCGCTACCTTGAGATAGCCGTCTCCATGTTTGGTTCCAACGACGACAAAAAGACCCCAGCCGCGGCTGGCGAGAAGAAAGGCCTGTTCGGATGGCTGCGCAAAAAGCCGCAGGAACCCGTCGTCGAACAGCCGCAAGTGCCTGTCGAGCCCGTACCGGCTCCGGTCATTGAAACCGCACCCAGCGTCGCGCCGAGCGAGCCGGTGGTGCTGTCGACCGGCGAGCCGGTGCTGCAACCCCGGGCCGAGGCCGAGCCAGTCGCGGCGGTGGCGCCCGAGCTGCCCCTGACTCCGAGCCCGGAGCACAAGCCCTGGCTGACGCTGCCGGTTGCGGAAGAGCCGGTGGCGCTGGTGGAGGACACCCAGGCGGAGGATGTCGCGCCGCCGATTCCGGCCCTGGCCGCTGCGCCTGAACCGGTGGTCGAAGCCCCGGTTGTCGCTCCGGCTCCGGTGCTCGAAGTGCAAACGCCGGTAGCGCCGGTCTTCGTCGCCCCCGAGCCTGCTGCTCAGCACAGTTTGTCTGCCCCTTGCAGCCCTGGCTGCAGACCCGCAACCCACCCACGAATTCACCCTCGACAAC
>Ga0194135_10000775_pt1 | contig 18641 bp, 17 predicted proteins | sample LitLau_LLRF_2013_FD_134024 | JGI IMG/M metagenome (GOLD analysis project Ga0194135, IMG submission 134024) | Freshwater sediment microbial communities in response to fracking from North America - Little Laurel Run_MetaG_LLRF_2013 (version 2) | ecosystem: Environmental > Aquatic > Freshwater >...
CAAGTTGGGTGGTCTTAAACTGCGTTTTAAACTAGCTAAGGAGCTTGAAATGCACCATATCCATATGGGCAGGGACTCTTTTTACAAATTGCTCCGAGAAAACAAGCTATTGATTAAGCCTAAGCGGCGGTACCTCAGGACGACCAATTCCAATCATCATTATAAGATCTGGCCCGACCTGGTGAACAGACGGTCAGCGATTATGCCTGAAGAAATATGGGTCAGTGACATTACTTATCTCCGGACAAGATTCGGTTTTGCCTATCTGGACTTAATTACAGATGCTTTTTCACGAAAAATCATTGGTTATCATTTAAGCAAAAATTTGAAAGCTATAGGCTGTATGAAAGCCTTTAAAATGGCACATGATAGTCGAATCTATCCCCAGAGGCCCTTGATTCATCATTCTGACCGGGGAATTCAATACTGTTGTGATGCTTACGTACAATTATTAAAAAATCACCGTATTGAAATCAGTATGACACAAACCGGTAGTCCTTATGATAATGCAATCGCAGAACGGGTCAATGGAATTCTTAAAACAGAATTTGAATTATATCAGACCTTCGATTCCTTTGATGATGCATTGAAAAAGGTACATCTGGCAATTGATAGGTATAATAACCTCAGGCCACATTTCAGCTGTGAGATGCAAACCCCTCAGTATAGGCATGCACAGGTAAAACCAATTCAGGAATATCAAGTGATAAAGTAAAGCAATATCAGTACAATACCCTAATGTTGTCAAGTATAATCAGTATAAGACAAGTTGGGTTCTGATTGGTTTCTCCTTTATGTTGAAGCAGGGTTGAACTGAGATTGAACTGGGGTTGAACTGGCTCCAGGCACTTCAACCCCAGTTCAATCTCAGTTCAAATCCAGTAGAACAGAGATTAGAAACTAAACTTGCTTATAGCCTGTCCTATATTGTATAGCTTTTAAGTGTTAATTACAAATCACAGACTATTAAAGGCTTAACTGGCATGAAAGTGGTACATCACCTGATGAATTTAACCGTTTGGTATGGCATTGATAAAACTAAAGAAGCTAAGTCTGAAAAAAATTGGGCTGGACATCAGAGAAGGATTTAAAGAGCTTTCTAAGGGAGGGTTCAGGCAGATCTTTAATCAGATTGATCAGCTGGGAATCAAGAAAGGCGTGGATAGTATGGGAATCGATAAATTCATCAATCAATGTGCTTTAATGGCTGCAGGGTCAGGGATAATTACGGGGGTAGGGGGAATAAGTACAATGGCAATAGGTGTGCCGTTAGACCTTGCCAATTTGATTACCCAGCAATTCAGGGTTACGCTGGCTATTTCTTATTATAATACTGGCAGGTACCAGATCCGCTTTGATGATTTTTTCAAAATTGTGGCCTCCTCTTTGAAGGCCGATACGGGGATGGTCGTTTCCAAAAATGTGATGGAAGAAGTTGCCGAAAAAGTCCTGCTTAATCTGGGTTCAAGAACTGCAGAACGTTTAATCCCCGTATTCGGCGCTGTAATTGGTGGCACAGTAAATTATTTGTTTATTAAACGTGTTGCAGACAACTTAAAAGTCGTCTGATAACTCAATGTTCTCCCAGGTCTGTTTTTTGTAATGTCTGAACATAATCCAGTTAATCAATAGTGCAGGAAGAATGGCAATCCATATGACTAATTCCCATTTCATTAAAAAATAATGCCCAAATCCCAACCCGCCAATCAGGATAAGAATCATGATGGAGGTTAACATCTTACCGCCCCCTTGTTTTGTGATTACTGGTTTGGAGAAGGGTAAGCCTTTTACCATAAACAATGCCATCAGGATACCATATATAAGACTTACGAGGAAAGCCAGAATAATATCATTGATGGACTGTGGTCCCCATATCAGTACGATCCCAATGCTCAAAACTAAACAATACGGAAAAAAGTAAAGTGTTACAATTGCTTTATACATACCAGACAGTATTTTTCCTGGTTCCCCAATTGGCAGGGCATAATAAACCCAGGCCGATTTATATTTTTCTGACATAGATACATTCATCAGGATTGCAGACATGATGAATGTGCTCAGGTAAATTATAAACACATAGGTATGGCCACCCTGAAGTTTGTCCCATTTATCGGCCATGTTGTTGCCCTTAGCGTTCAGTGCAAAGTATAAAAAATAGATAGGTACATAAGCAAAGGCTGGGTATACTTTCATTTTAAATTCACGTGTACGGGCTGCCAGTTTCCAGGTTATCCTGAATCCTGCATTCTCTACCGGATCGGATGCAACCAGGTTCGAAATTTTATCTATTAAACTGGATTTGCCTTCTTTTTTTATCTGATTTGACGTAGAAGAATTACCGTCAGAAGTTGCAATAATTGCCAGTCTTCTGTTAAAACCAGGGGCAAGTACTTTGGCCATAAACCATAGCCCCGCTACTGGTAAAGTTATTCCAATAATAGCTAACAGTCCGGTTAAAGGGTTCGAACGGGCCGAATGAATAAGCAGCTCGTTTAATGCCGCGATCCATACCGGTGGCAACAGGTAGGCCCACCAATGACTTAGCAGGTTGATTTTATCCAGGAAAGATGCACCAATAAGCCTTGGAAGGAGATAATAGGCACCGAATATCAGGATCGAAAACCCGATCTGGAAATAACTGATAATATCTTTAAACCGCTGCGGGCTTACGGACTTCATCATTAACAGATAAATTATATTAACTATAAAGATGGTCAGGAATGTGGCTTCCAGTAGCTGTATCAATAAAATGGGAACCGCAAATATCCCATCTACAAAACCAACGATTACTAATGCAGGAAGACCCTGTAGTAAAGCCAGTCTTAAAACATAAATACTGATGTGTAAGATGCGGGACATGGCAATTGTGCGGTCGTTAACTGGCCTTGGCAACAGGATAAACTGGTCACGGGTATCAATCAGAACTGTAGTGAAATCTGAAATTAAGGTCAGGGCCATCATGACCATAAAAACAGTAAAATATAAAGCTTGTCCAATAAAAGGGGTGTCATTGATAATGAGGAGAAAACCAAATAAAAGCCCCATCAATAAGGTGAAAAAGTTCATCACCCAGGGGGATTGCACTGTGTTTTTTGCATTTCTGCGTGCGGCGAAAATAGTTTTAGGACGGCGCTCGTCCATGATCAGTTTGACGCGCAGGATTTCGTGGAGTTGCCCGGTATCTACACCTGTTTTTTCTAGGACAGGATAAAAGAAGGAGACGAAACGTAAAAATAGTTTATCCATAGAAAGAAACAGTAAAAGGATATTTGTCATGGCTTTTGGGTGCTTTTTATTCAAAAGCATGTATAATGGCATCGGTTTCAGTTGTGGAATCTTCTCTGCCGGTTAATTTTGAGAAAATACGCTCCAAAGTATCACTGTGATTCTGCTTCAGAGATTCAAATGTGCCATCGGCAATGATCTCTCCTTTGTTGATCAGCAATATCCTGTCCGATACTTTTTCTACCACATCCATCATATGGGAACAGTAAAAGATAGTTTTTCCTTCTTTCGATAGCCTAAGAATCAATTCTTTGATCATAATTACAGCATTGGCATCCAGACCGGATAAAGGCTCGTCAAGAATGATAATCTTGGGATTATGAATGATACCGGATATGAGTAATACCTTTTGTTTCATCCCTTTGGAGAAGGTGTCCATGCGGTCATCTTTATTGGCTGCAAGTCCAAATGCGGCTAAAAGTTTTTTTGCCCTGTCCTGTAACATGGATTCTTCCATTCCGTATAGTTTACCTATAAAATCAAGGTATTCCATGGGGGTCAGCACATCATATATTTCTGCGTTTTCAGGAACATAACCAATCAGCTTTTTGATTTCCTGCGGACTGTCTGCCATATTCATCCCGTCAATGATCACTTCGCCTTCGAAATCGGGGATCAGACCGGTGAGTATTTTTACCGTAGTAGATTTTCCGGCGCCGTTAGGACCGATATAGCCAATTACCTGACCCGGAAGTATATCAAGAGAAAGGTTTTTTAAAACTAATTTGGAACCGTATGATTTAGAGAGGTTCCGGATTTGAATGAGCGGTGTTTCGGACATAGATAACTTACAATAGAACTACAAGATATAAAATAATATGACTTGTTTTTGTAATAAATCTATGAAGAAAAACTCTGATAAAAGGTTAGAGGCAGATCATATCCTGCAGAAGTCCTACTTGAAATTTTTCCGTGTCGGCTGATATTTTGGAATCTCGATTTCAAAATCAAGAATCTTTGAAGGTTGTACCTCCAGGGCTTTACATACGGCTATAAAGCCACTAACTGACATATTATTATCACCTCGTACAATCCGGTAAACCTGACTGTAGCTGAAACCTGTTCTATCCTGAATGTCTTCTAGTGTTATCTTTTTTTCATTAGAAACTGCCCATAATTTTTCTCTTATAATATTTAAAGAATCTATGTCAATATATTGCTCGGCCATACAGACAAATGGACTTTAATTAATTAAATATTATTATTCCAAATTTGGTATAATTATACTTATTGTATATATTTGATGTATACAAATAAAACTGCTAACAATGAATTGATAATTTAATAATATTACTTAATAAAAACGAGCCTCGCGAAAGAAATCTGGTAAATTTTAATCGTGCGAGTGTAAGTTGAGCGTCAAAATTCTATATTTGCAAGCCCTATAATAAGGTGGGGCTGGCGCTCGCTTATTTTTTTGCACGATAACCGTTTCGAAAGAGATGGTAAAGCTGAAGTTTTAATTCATTTTAAAGCCAGGCGGGTCTACCAGAACCTCTTTTGCAATTAAACAGCGAGTGGTCAGCCCCATTTTTGGGATATACAAGCTGGTTATAAGGCTCATTTTAGATCTAAAAAAATGAGTATGAAAAAAACAATCCAACCTCTCTCCCCCAAATTGCAAAACGCAATTGATGCTGTCAATGCCAGATATACTTACAATCAGGTTTGTGTATTTCATGAAACTATCCTCCGGATCCTTGGAAACAGTGATTTGTCCTGCCTGAAAAAGGCTGAACTTAAAGGTATCGAACAATTCGTCCTGACTATTGCTGGTTTGCTGAGCTCTTCATCAATATCAGCTAAGTTAAACCCGGCAGATCAGTCCCGGAGTTTTGGTAGTATCCCTGAGATCCGTAGACCAATACCTCAGCCTGAAAATAACTATTATGCGAAAAGGAATCTTTATGATCTTTTATACTGGATCGATTTCATCAATCATAAAGAAAGCCTGACTATCGAAATGATTCTCGATGATTACTATAATCATTTCCCGTTTTCCCAGAGTGCGATGATAATGGAAGAGTACCTCCTTAGAAAAAACACTTCTTCTTAAACTAACCAAAATCAAATAAACGTAAGGTAAAAGTAGTTCTGGTAGACCGGCGTATGGGGGAATCAGGTCAGGTTTTAACTTGTACCCCTATGCGCATTTTACAGGCGATCAGAATAATTTACCTGCCTGTAGCCCGTTATTTATTTTGTCAGTGATCATTTTAATTACTTTTGATTTAAAGAACCATTTAACCATTGTACCCACAAACCAATTGACTTTAAGTTCGGTCAGGGCAACATCAATGACTTTACCAATTCTTTGACTGACATCGGCTTTGACTTCGTCCTCATTGTATTTTCCCTGTGGCCATGACGGATTGTAAAGTGCTGCCGCAGTCGGACCAAACAAAGGGATGATGCAAAAAGATTCTATAACCTGCGTTTGGTTTGTTATTTTGTCTGTAACCTGTTCGCTGATGATAAAGTCTTTGAATTTTTCTTTGTTGTGTTCAATATCAAGGATTTTAAAAACCGGGTTGTTGACGATTTCACTGAGCGGGATCGCAAAGTTCCGGCGAAGGAACTGCTGGGCATTACGTCTCCCCAGGAAATAATCATGCTCCCGGAAATCTTTAGAAATAAAGGCACCGAAATTACCCAGGGAGGTACCTGTTATAGCGGGCACTACTGTCTGAGTACCAGTTTCATCATAACGGACAGGTGCGATAATAAAACGGCTGTAGACATCATCCTGGATGGCCAGTCTGATCTGCTCATCGGTAAATTCAGCTTCATTCCGGATTGCACCAAGAGTAGAAGTCAATGCAGAGATAAGCCCGTCATGCTGTAGGTCATAAGTATCCTTAGTGACCATATCAGTATCCAGTGGAGCAACAATAATAATACTGCGGTTTACATTACTCCCTTCCCTTGGATTGTGAGTGATCCCTGGGGGCAACATGTCCTGATGTAATAATTCGAAAGGATTGGTATTACAAATGCCACCGTCTCCATTCAGGAAAGTATAGTCCTGACCCTTAGGGATGGCTAAGGCCTGTGCATTTTCCCTTTGGGCATATATAGTTTCGTTTTGTGTGACTGGCTGTGTTTTGAAAGCGGCAGGAAATGCACAGGTAGCCAGACAGACTGCCTGTAGTTGGTTATAGCTATGTTGAAAAAGTGGATTCGTAGTGTCATAAGGAATGACATTGGTATCGTTATAAATCGGTTTATTGTTTCTGGCCAGTTCAAACTTTATATAGTCTGCGTTCCGGTAATAGATCAGGTCATTGGCTCCAATTCCTTTTGTTTTTAAAAGATAGGGGATACCACGCAGGTTGGTGACTGTGAGAATAGCTTTCAGATTAGCGGAAATGTATTTTTTATGAAGCTGGTTGCCAAAATTCTCTTTAACAAATGTTTTTCTGGCAATATTGGAGAGCGCTTCACTGGAAAGGATACTTTTGAGCGGTGTGGAACCATCCAGGTCATCTATTGCTGTCAGTTGTTTGATACCGAGCATCTCTACCCAGATAGTATAGAAGTCGTTTTTTGTTTCCCCTAAAGGGGGCTGGCTGACGGGATCAATCTGTTTGCCTATTGCATTCAGGATTAGTCCGCAGTTTACGCCTCCGCCCGATGCACCGGAAAGCCCTGTAATGACTACCTCATGCCAGGGGACATCCCATTTCTGGTAATCGTTTTGATATTTATTCCGGTTATCTGTTTTTTTTTGTTCCCAGTTTTCGAGGGCTTCTAACAAGAAATCAATTACTCCAGCTGTGTATGCACCAGCAGATACGGTTCCTGTTAAGGTAAGACCGATTTCAAACGATGGGGGAACGGGTGTCGTCATCTCTTTTTACTGGAATGTTTGTTAATCAGATAAAGCGTAATAAAAATGGTCGGATACTAAAATAATTAATTGGTTTATAATTAGCTATGGCCAAATGAGACAAATTTCTAATTGGCCAGTATGCCAATTAGCTTGAATTTTAATTCAAATATAGTACCTTCTCCTACAGTACTGATTACTCTCAGGCCTACAGCATTGCTTTCACAAATTTGCCTGGTGATATGTAAACCCATTCCTGTAGTTGCTTCTCCGTTAGTGCCAACTCTTCTGGCAGAGGTGAATTTTTCAAAAAGGAAGGGCTTCATTTCATCAGGTATACCTATTCCATTATCTGCGATGCGGATAAAACAATGTTCTGCTTTTAGCTCTGATGTTATTTCAATGCTGCCTCCGGGTTTTGTAAATTTAATAGCATTATTTAAAATATTATCAATGGCCCTTTTGATTGATAAGCCATGCCCTGAGCTGAAGATATTAGATTCAGGGAGGTTAACAAAGAGCTGTATATTTTTATTTTTCCCAATATCCTGTACCTGAAGAACACTTTCTTCCAGAATTTTTCTGAGCTCAAAAGGTGTAACCTGAATGGCAAAAGCAGGATGTATTGTTGGTTTAAGTATTTCACTGATTAAATTATTCGCGTTCTTATAAGCAATTTTTGCAGCAGAAAATAACTCCTCATTCTCAGAGTCAATAAAGCTTTCCTCCATCAACTGAATGATGCCCATTAAATTGGCAACAGGAGTTCTCAGGTCATGGGCAACTTCTTGCAGGTTAGAATGATGTGTTTCAATGGTTGTCATCAGATGATTAGCTATATCACCTTTAAATAAGGTACCGACAAGTTCATCATCATGATAAACCGGAAGCGTTTCCGACCTGGATTCCTCCATGATCTTAAGCGCATCTTTTATCTTGCTTCCATATAAAAGCTTTGGTTTTTTTGATAAACAATCTACGATCAGATTATGTGGGCTTGCGGCCAGGTCGCGGGGAGTAATTAGTCCAATGGGTTCATCATCCATAAAAACAACAGCACACCCTTTTTCAATGATCTTATTTTTAACCAGCGAAACACCATCAAAAGCATCAACAGTGAGGTACTCGCGGTTTACGAAAGGATTAATCATAACTCACTGCTCGTTACTTCAAGGTTCTCAATAGAGATATTGATTTTAAAATCTACACGGATCAATTCCCCATCAGAGATGAAAGGGAAAACATTTTTATTTAAAATTTCCAGTACTTTTTCGGCTGGCATTTTTTTGAGAATGTGTTTATTGACGAAAACAGTTTCAACTCTTTCATCAATGATATCGATGGTTTCAAAACCATTCGGGATCAGCATCTCAAAAGATTTGGTCAAGCCTATTTTTCCCTGAGTACTATTTTTTCCTACGATTAGGATGTCCTGAAATGGAGGAAGTTTGATCTCCTCAAAATTAAGATTAATCGAGTACTTTATACTTCTTTCATTCATAGTGTTTTTGAGATAAGTTTAAATTGCACCGATGTGTTTTTGGTTTTTAATGGATAGGTTACTATTAACCAAATGTACAGATTTACTAAGTAAGAATAGAAATAGTGATTATCTAATAACCTGAAATGACAAATTGCTGAAAGTAAAATCTACTTTTTGTATGCTTAAATGTCATTATTTTTAATTGTTTTACATGTAATTTGGTGTTTTTTGCCGTATTCCGCTCATACAATGCCATTTAATGATTTGGTAAATGTTTTTATAATTTATTCTAACATAAACGTAGAATCCGGGTGAAAATTTCCCTGCCGATGAATAGGAGAACCTGGAGTTCATCTTTAACCGTCTGCTTAAAGTATGAATCAGTAAATTAATGAGCTTTATCAATTATTTACAGGTATTTGGCTGATAAAAACAGATAAAATCAAATTAGCTTTTCATTTTGATGAAAATATATAATTAATCCATGGTTTTTTTGTTTTGCTTTTTAGTTTTGTTTCTATTGGTTAATTGATTTTAATCGTTATTTGATATGAAAAAAATTTCTCATTGCAGCTGTTTTATTGACCTTCGGCTATGCTGGTGTTTAGGTGCAAAATCCTGTGTTTATATAGAGACAAGGTTTGGATAGTTCTGATTTTCAGGAGACTGGGATACTTAGTGCAGTCAATGTTTTAAAAAAAAAGCGGCTTAAATCTCTTTAAGCCGCTTTAAATCTGATGTATATAATTACTTTACACGTTCGATATATTCGCCGGTACGGGTATCTACTTTTACTTTATCACCTACGTTTACAAATAAGGGTACTTTTATCTCAACGCCGATTTCTGTAGTCGCATATTTCTGTGCACCTGAAGAAGTATCACCCTTAACTGCTGGTTCAGCATAAGTAATTTCCAGATCTACAAAGTTTGGTGCCTGAGCCATGATAGGCTCTTCGCTTTCGAAAGAAACAATGACATCCATTCCTTCTTTCAGGAATTTAGCAGCTGGTCCGAATAATGCTTTTGCTACATTGAATTGTTCAAAAGAAACGTTATCCATTACTACAAAATAATCGCCTTCTTCATATAAATATTGGTAGTCACTGGTTTCTACGCGGCAAATTTCAACCTGCTCATCAGTTCCTAAACGAGCCTCTACGATTCTGCCTGTTTTGATATTACGAAATTTACCTAAGTAGAAAGCTCCACCTTTACCAGGTGTACGATGTAAAAATTCTGTAACCGTTACCAGTTCGCCGTTGTAACGTAAAATATTTCCTACTTTAGTTTCGGATGCCTTTGCCATAAAATATAATTGTAAAATTTGAGCTCAAAGATAGAAGCTTTTTTGTGTATTTATAATTGATAGCTACAAGATATTATAACTACCTGGCTGCGGAACAGCGAAACAACAAAATTTCAGCAGCTTAAAGCTCAGTCCTTAACCCAATCAGCCAAAAGGGGATATCTGCCCTTTTTTCAAAACCCATAAATTCATACAGACGAATTGCCCGTTCATTGGTATTTACAACATGTAAAAATGGAGATTCGCCTCTTTTTTGTATTTCGCTGCATAGGTAGGAGATAAGATATTGAGCCAGTCCTTTACCTGTAAATCCTGGTGCAGTACAAATGGCACTGATTTCAGTGTAGCCATTCATTTTTAGTCTCTCACCCGCCATAGCAATCAGCTCGCCATTTATCCTTATTCCATAATAATTACCTAATAAAGGCGTATCTTTTTTGAAATAGCCAGGCTGTATACCATTGATAAACCCAACCATTTCAGCGGCGCATTCCCGGCCGAGAGGCGTAATGTCAAATCCTGCTGACTGGACAAAATCAATTGGTTTTCTGCAGACCATCTGCTCACAGATCATTTCTGAAAATATAGTCCAGTGAGAAGGGATTGGTGGAAGTTTTCCTACTACAAATACTTTTTCACCGACTTCCATCTGGTTTTCAATTTTTTCCAGGGGCGATTGATCTGCATGATCAAAACCCATAAAAGGTAAAACAGAAGAGGGGTAACGAAGAATCGTTTCTTCACCCACAGCAAATTTTTGATGAATACTATTTAAGGATTGCCAGATAGGATTATCCAGCTGATAAGTATTTTCCATATGAGTTCAGGCTTTGATCAGTTATTGGTTGAACTTTTGATATCTTTTATAATAGGATGTTTCTTCTAGAGTCTGCTCAATCGCAGCCATTGTCTGTAACAAGGGATGGATTGCTGCAAACAGTTGCTGATTTAACGAATCAAGTTTACTCCAGACCTTTTCAAATTCGGGTAAACATTTTTTACCCTTTTTTGAAAGCTGCAGGATTCTTTTGCGGTTATCATCTGGTGAACGAACCGATTCAATATAACCTTTTTTCTCTAAGCCTTTAGCCAGATGAATGATAGCGGGATGAGTGAGACTCAGCTCCTGAGCGATATCTACAATACCAATCTGTTTTCTCCGGCTGATGATATAAAAAAGCGTAAAGTATTTAATCTCGAATTCCAGTTCATGATCTGCATAGATCCTGGCCGTATCACTGGATAAGTTGTCATAAAGTCTGCGCATCCTGGAACCAATGGCCAGGACACCTAATTCATCAATAATGTTTGGTTTCATTTATGTAAGTGTTTACGTAAATACTTACCAAGTATAGGAAAAAATAATTGGATATTTTAAGAACCAACAGGAGTGATGTTATTCTGTCCTTTGATTTCTGTTTTTAGATGGACTATTCTTTCCTTAAGTCCTTGCAGAATATTAACATCATCTCTTTCAATTGACCGGGCAAAATCCATAAACTCCGGATCATGATTTTGGCGTTTACCGGTTTTTACATTTACGGGAATAAAAGTTGTCCAGAGTAAAGATTTTAAATGCGTTTGCTTGTGATCAAACATTAACATTTCAACAAATAGCTGGTCATCAGCTGCCTTTAGTAATGAAGTTTGAATATTGACAATTTCTCCATAGACTGCCGGTCGTAAATAACTTATTTCATGTCCACCAACAACCCAGCTTGTGCTCCGGGCATAGAAATTACTCAATTCTATATTATAGAAATCTTTTAAATGATCTTCCCTGGCATTCAGGAAGTAATCAATGTATCTGGCGTTATTGAGATGACCAAACAGGTCGCAATCGCTAAAACGGATGGTATAGGAGGTAAGCGGAGTTTTTTTCATAATTAATTTTGATGAGTTGTTTTTGTTTAATAAACCGTTCGGTCTTTTTATTGTGAAAAAAAAATTAAGCCTTGTATCTGTTCTCAATCTGTTCTTTCAGGTTTTTTAAGATGTTATTCAGTACATCTGGTTTGTCTGTTAATTTACTCATCATGATCCCACCTTCTATAGTTGCATAAAATAGCATGGCTTCGTGGGCAGCATTGATGCTTGGTTTAAACTCAGTTGAATCTATTCCTTTCTGGATAATATAGGTCAGCGAATTCAGCATCTCGTTTAAGGCCTGTGCTGCTCTTTGTTTCATAAACGGAATGTTGTCATCCGAGTCTATTGCGGTATTTAATACCGGACAGCCTCCTTCTACAGCTGGGGTAATGGTAAAATTATGGTAGAACCCAAGAATTGAAGCTAACTTGCCGGTCGCTGTTTTTTCTTGTTTTATTTTATAAAGAAGTGCTTCTTTAATTTTTGAATAAGAGTAGTCAAAAGCTTCAACCGCAATGTCATCTTTACTGTTAAAGTTCCCATATACTCCACCTTTGGTAAGACCGGTAGCTTTCAGAATATCCGTCATAGAGGTTGCAGCGTACCCTTTTGTATTAAAAATGGGTGCCGATTTTTCAACAATGAATTGTTTTGTCCTATCTGATTTTGATAACATGATATAAATATAGACCGTTCGGTCTAAATATTCAAATTATAATTAAAAAAAACCGGTGCAATTTCAATCAGGGGTCAAGGGGTTCATCGAAATCTATCTGCAATGACATGGTGTTCGGGTAAAACTCCATTTCAGTATCAGATAATCTTTTTCCGTTTTTATATGGATAATAGCCAAGTTCTTTTTTTGACCGTTCTGCAACGACATCACTGATGTAATAACTCTGAGATCTCGACGTAGAAGTGATAGCGGGTTTATCCATTGGTATTCCGTATCTGAAAATCAGCCTGGCGCAATTACGCATGTTGGTGGTGGTGTGACGGGCATGTGGTTCCAGCAGGATGGCTGTCTCTGGGATATGGAGCGTGTTGATGAGAAATTTTTTCATTTCAAAGGCCTCATTGTACCTGGTTTTAAAAGGATGTACCCTGCCACCTGATACCATAATGAAAGGAGCCAGGCCTTTTTGATATTGTACTGCTGCGAGCCGGCACCGGAGCATACCGCCGGCACTTAACTCTGTTTCTTTGTCTTCAGGGCCTTCGCCGGGAACCAGGATTACCGAATACCGGTAGTTGTTCCAGTTTGTCTGTCCGATCTGAGTAATAGCCAGTTGGTTTACCGTAGAAATCATAGGCTCATAATCTGCAGCGTCTTTTCTCCCGTTAATCTCTAAACTCAACATGGCGAACCTTAGAGAGGGTTCAAAAAATAAGGTGTTTTCGGGTACTACAGAGAGTTTAATACTGGTAGCAACCAGTTCAGCATAAGCTTTATCTTTTACATTGAAACTAATAGAATCTATTGCAGGATAATTAGGTTTCTGGCCCTCAGCATAGACTTCAATAATATGATTAAGAGCTTTAGCATCCTGCTCCCAGGCTTTGATTAATATTTCTTTTGAACTTAAAGCCGAATAAAGCCCGTAACAACCCGAACGGATTAAATGATCTTTTACCAGTTTTTCGAGCTCCTGACCAGGTTTAAACAGTCCCGACAACCGGTTGCTGACTTCATGTATTTCATCCTCACTTAGTTTGACTGACCTGGTATAACATAAAACATCAGAACCGCAGTTTTTTAATGCCGTTGAACCCAGTTCAGTTTTATGTCTTAAAATTTCGTGGAGAACCGCATCTTTTTCCAGTATTTTCTTTAGTTCGGGTAATTCCTGAAACAGCGTTAACAGGTAGAAATTTTTGGATTGCACAAATCCATCCCCTGAGGTGATCAGCTGATAAGATTGCTCCGGAAGTTTTTTCTGTGCGAAGGTCAGGCCAGGGATCCCCAGTACCAGTAATAGTAAGAATACACGTTTGATGGTATGCATCTTACAAATTAAGTGTTTTTTTGATATCCCTGAAAGGGCAGGTTATGAAAAAGCCGCTGGACATTGTCCGGCGGCTTTTTCAATACTATTTCTGAAGGTCAGAATACTTACAATCTGAACCCTACTCTTAATGCAGCATAAGAAGTACCTGCGTCTTCAATTCTTAAACCAGCATCAATGCGGTTATTGAATTTGTAGCCCATTCCTCCGCCAACTAAAAAGTTTGTTCCGTAACCATTAAATCCAACGGCAGCTCCTAAATTGAAATTTAAGTAGAATTTTCTGTCTACATAATACTTGATTCCACCTTTCAATGGTAAAAACGTATAGTTTTCATACCAGTCATTTTTTGGAAACAATGTTTCTACCCCGGTAGCTAAAGTTAATCCCAGTTTTTTTTCTGCCGGCCATTCAGCTTCTAAAATACCACCGATACCAACACTGTATGCTCTGCTGAACGGAACTAATAATTCTGGAGAGAGCGTTACTTTTGCTGACTGGGCATGTAATTGTGTTGTAAAACAAGTAGATGCAATTCCGATCAGAGCAATGGTGAAGTAGTTTTTAAGTTTCATAGTGTATATAAATATATTTTTTTTGCAGTGAACAAAAATCGAACCAGTTTTGTTTGAAATATTTATTTTTACTCAGATAGCTATCTCAATCGAACCTGAACAGGTAATAAGAGTTATGCGGTTTTTAGCGTATTTAATATTTTATGTTGCAATAGTGTGCAATTGTGTCTATATTACCAATCGTTAATCGCTTAAAAACCTGAATCTTATGTCTCCAGTTGTACTGTTGTCCTTTATTATTGGCTATTTTGCTTTGCTGATCGGCATTTCCTATTTTACCTCAAGGGGGGTAGCTGATAATTCTACTTTTTTTATGGCCAACCGGAATTCCAAATGGTACCTGGTCGCATTTGGAATGATTGGAACAGCTTTAAGCGGAGTAACTTTTATCTCCGTACCTGGTAAAGTAGGAGCGGTTACAGGTGATGCCTTTAGTTATTTTCAGTTTGTCCTTGGGAATGCAGTAGGGTTCGTCATTATTGCTACTGTATTGCTACCGCTTTATTACCGTTTAAAGCTGACCTCAATTTATAGTTATATCGAAGAAACATTAGGTTTCTGGAGTTATAAAACTGCAGCTGGTATATTTCTCATTAGCCGGACTATTGGTTCTGCTTTCAGGTTATATCTGGTGGTCATTGTTTTGCAAAAGTTTATTTTCGATTTTTATCATATCCCATTTGCTGTTACAGTATTTATATGTTTGCTGCTGATCTGGGCCTATACCCATAAAGGTGGGTTAAAAACAATTATTATTACAGATAGTTTACAGACCCTTTTCCTTGTATCCTCTGTATTCCTGTCTATATTTTTTATTTGCAGGAGCCTGCACCTGGATATTTTTGAAGCTACCGAAGCCATCAAAAACAGCAGTTATTCAAAGATTTTTTTCTTCGGTGATTTCCTGAGCAGTAAACTATACTTTGGCAAACAGTTTTTGGGTGGAGTATTTATTACTATTGCAATGGTTGGCCTGGATCAGGATCTGATGCAAAAGAACCTGAGCTGTAAAAATATTAAAGAGGCTCAGAAAAACATGTTCAGCTTTGTCTCTGTATTTGTTTTGATTAATATCTTTTTTCTATGTGTCGGTGCCCTGTTATATATCTACGCAACCCGTAACGGAATAACAGTCACCAAGACTGATTATTTATATCCGACGATTGCCCTGAACTACCTTGGGCTGATACCTGCTATTGTATTTATGCTGGGTTTAACTGCTGCCACATTTGCGACAACTGATTCTGCATTAACTGCCTTAACCACCTCTTTCTGCATTGATTTCCTGAATTTCAATAAAAATGAGAACCTGAATAGCAAAAAGATGATCCTGGCCAGGAACTATGTTCATATCTTCTTTTCAGGATTAATGTGCCTGACCATTATAGTCTTCAATGCGATTAATAATGAAGCTGTCGTCAATGCGATTTTTAAAGTGGCCTCCTATACCTACGGCCCGCTGCTGGGTTTATATTCATTTGGGCTTTTGATGAAAAGGCGAAAGGTGAATGACAGGTTAGTACCCTTTATCTGTGTCCTTTCGCCTCTGATCTGCTATTTTGTAAGTATCAATTCTCAAAAAATACTATCCGGTTATGTTTTTGATAATGAACTGATCATTGTTAACGGGCTCATTACATTTCTGCTTTTATTAAGCACAAGTAAAACAAGGTGTGATGATCAGGAAATTGCTAAGGTTTAGTAGCACGAATGGATTCGATTGCCAGGCGGACCTTGCCGTATTTGTTTAATAAATCCGTAGCCGTTTTCTCATCAGTTCCTGTTTCTTTCATGATCATAACAATGCCCCGGTGATATAATTTGTTGTTGGTTAATTGCATGTCTACCATTTTATTGCCCTCCACTTTCCCCAGCGATATCATCACTGAGGTAGTCAGCATATTCAGTACCAGTTTTTGGGCAGTACCCGCTTTCATACGGGTAGAGCCAGTCAGAAATTCCGGTCCGACCACCACAGCCACCGGAAATTTTGCTTCTTCAGCAATCGGGCTGTGATCATTACACACGATGCAGCCTGTTACAATACCGGCTATATTTGCTGCTTTCAGCCCACCTAAAACATAAGGCGTAATCCCGGATGCTGCAATGCCAACCACAACATCATGATCATTTATGTGATAGGCCAGTAAATCCTTCCAGGCCTGTTCAGTGTCATCTTCTGCATTTTCAACAGCTTTACGTATGGCAGTGTCCCCGCCAGCAATGATACCGATAACCAGTTCATGGGGTACACCAAATGTTGGCGGGCATTCCGAAGCGTCCAGTATACCTAAGCGTCCACTGGTCCCTGCACCTATGTAAAACAAACGTCCGCCAAGACGTAACTGAGCTGTAACGGCCGTTGCTAAAGCTTCTATCTGACCTATACTATTGCTGACAGCTTTTGGAACCGTCTGATCTTCATGGTTAATATTAGCCAGGATATCATGTAGCGGTAGCTGGTGCAGGTTAGTATAGGCAGAGTCTTTTTCTGTAGTTAATTCCATTTTCAAAATGATAGATGATTAGTTTTTATTTAAAATAGCCTTGTAAAATAAGTCGAGTACACCAGCGCGGATATTCACTTTTGGAGGGCCGTAGGTTTTGTTGTCATCAGGATATACCCGGTTCGTTAAACAGATATATACCAGCTGATATACCGGATCTACCCATACATAAGTCCCTGTATAACCACTGTGACCAAAGGCCTGCTGAGATGGATATTGGTCATTTGCCTGTTTACCATTTACCCGGTCAAAACCCAGGCCCCGCCATGAAGTCTCAGACTGACGGGAAGTAAACAAGTCGACAGTGGCTTGATTGTAATATTGCCGGCCGCCATAGGAGCCTTTGTTCAATAACATCTGATAAAATATAGCCAGATCATTCGCATTCGCAAACAAACCTGCATGACCTTCAACTCCACCGGCCATTGCGGCCCCTGGGTCATTGGTATAACCCTGAACCAGCATATTCCTAAACCAGTTGTCATTTTCGGTGGTAGGTACAATTCTCGACTGATTAAACCTGTTGCGTGGCAAAAAACCTGTTGTCTGCATACCCAGGGGCTGATAAAGTTCATGCAGTACATAGTCATTCAGTTTCTGATGGGTAACTTCTTCTGCAACTTCTTTCATCATATACATACTGATATCACTATAGACGAATTTGCCCCTTGTTCCACCTTTTGACTTTAAAGTAGCCGGCCACATCACCTCATTGAAATAATTTGCCCGTAAAAAGTAATGATCGGCAACTTTGGTAGGGTAGGCAGCAGAAGAGTCTTTACTCAGGTCGTCCGGTTTAAGGTTTTCATAAAATTTGATATACGGGGTAAAACCTGCCTCGTGCAACAAAGCTTCCTTGATCCTGATATCTTTTTTATCATCGATATCCCTCAGCAAGGCTACATATTTACTGATTGGTGTATCGAGGTTAATCAGTTTCTGATCGTATAAATGCATGATCGCAGGGACTGTAGCTGTAACTTTAGTTACCGAGGCGAGATCAAAAATATCATCTGTCCTGGTTGGTTCATTTCCATTGTAAGTATGTTTCCCATAGGCTTTATTAAAAATAACCTGGCCATCTTTAGCCAGTAAGACCACCACAGCGGGAGCCGAATGGCTGTTTATTCCCGCATTGACCAGTGAATCTACTTTTTTCAGGAAATTACTATTGATCGATACCTTCTCAGGAACAGTATATCCTAAACGTGTTTTTGCTGTAAGATATCCGGAATTTGCAGAAAAGTTTCTGCTGTAACTGACTGCTAAATGATTACTGGCAGCAACTCCGCCAAAAATCAGCTGTGCGGCTACCGAGGCACTTTCCGGATTTTGATTTTCAGACCAGATTACCGGTGATTTAATCCTGTCCAGAAATGCCAGGTTTTTACCTTGGCCAGTCAGAACTACTATAACCCGGCTTTCCTTTTCCATGTCTAATATGAAACTCTCCAGAAGAGGATTAAAATGTGTTTCTGCTGATAATTCAAGGATTATCGTATTGAAGAACTTAAGCCGGTCATGAAGTTCATTAAAACCTTGCTGATACAGGATCGTATCCGCATTAAAACCGGTAACTGCATTGTATTTATTAGCTATACTGTCAAAGACAGCCGCTTCTTTAAAATTAAAATGAACACTGGCCATTTTCAGGGTTTTGATATCGCTCAAAGGCAAAATCCCTGAAGCATTGTTCAGTAAGACTATATTTTTTTCTGCCGCTTTGAGTTTTTCTGCTGTTTTAAGATTTTCAGCATGGTTTTGCGCATAGGCAGCATG
>Ga0194135_10000776_pt1 | contig 18630 bp, 16 predicted proteins | sample LitLau_LLRF_2013_FD_134024 | JGI IMG/M metagenome (GOLD analysis project Ga0194135, IMG submission 134024) | Freshwater sediment microbial communities in response to fracking from North America - Little Laurel Run_MetaG_LLRF_2013 (version 2) | ecosystem: Environmental > Aquatic > Freshwater >...
GCATGATTTCATTCCCAGGAGAGTTCTCATCGAACGATTTCATGCTATAATGAAATGATTACGGAAAGATAAGCTTTACTACAACAACGCAATTCAGTGTGATTCATTTTCATGATATGAACTCTACTTCATACACGTACTAACTATGAAAGCATTATTGCCAGTCAAGGAAAATGTTTATGAAATTTTGCACCGATGCGCGATGCATGAAAAAAAAAGAATGCTAGACGAGATTGACTGATGTTCGAGTATAGTTTATTGAGTTTTTATCTGTTTCAAAATACTGTAATACAACTAAGTCTACACCAGCTTGCGTTTTCAATTCCTAAAGTTTACCATGGTCGTGTGCTTTCCTCTTTGTTGTAAAGCAAATAATATCAACCTTGCAGTTTAGGATTTCCTAAGTCAGTTAGGAAGTTTTTCTCTCTCGAAAAGATAAACCTGAAACCAATGACCTTCGCATTCTTCGCATCTAATGGTCTTTCTTGGAATATATACCAGAAAAAATTAGGGTTGAGACAAAATTCGAATATTTTTTGCTATTTATAAGATTGTTGAGCAAGGATTAATTAGTTATTCAAATAAAACACTCTTGATTCTGTAAAATAATGGGCAAAGAGCTGCTGAGTGTATAATATATCTTCTGATAGTCTAAAACAATGAGTGATTGCTAAGCTGGCGACAAAGTCGAAGCAGTATATTGCGCCACTGGTTTCGTAATCTTGAAGGGCAAGTTAAAAGATGAAAAGCGATTATATGAGTATGTTAATCGTGCAATTGAGATTTGAAAAGGAAAAGGCATTAGTAGTGAAAGCAAAAAAGATTTCAATGTTGGGAACAATGACGCAGTAACTTCATAGACAGAACTAACGAGCAGAGATCCCATTGAAAGGCGTTTTGAAAGTCGGCATGAAAGCACAGGAAGATCACATAATGCTCTTTTGAAGTTGGACTTTGGCCAGGAACGAAAGCTTTATATAATTTCCATGAACTGCAAAATGTCAAGTCATGGTACATAAAATTTTGCAATCCTCAATTATATTCTTCAGTCACTCACGACTTGTAATGATGGGAGAAAATTGCACACGACACATCTCAATTAAAATGCGAAGAATATTGTTAATGCGATTATATAATAATTTGCGATTTGAAACCTACGTAAGCCTTTTTTGTATCTGCAGAAATCAAACATACTTCACTGGAGTAGAACCGGAGATTTCTACAGCCGAGAAGAACCTATCATCAAAGAATTACCGGACTTCTAAACTTCTTAAGCGTTGGCATTGCCGGTCTCGCTCTGCTTACAATTGCCTTTCGCTAATGGCATCTGAATTATCCAAGTCGGTATACTTGAGAAAAAATGACCTTCAAATTATCAACGCGTGGATTGCTGACTTAAAGAGTATTCATTATGCGGAACCTCCAATGCTTCCCAAGAGACGGTCCCATACTAATCCGTGCTTAGGAGTTGATGGACTTCCAGGAGTTTCATTCTTCCCAGCTTTGGAACCCAACCTAGAATTGCTTAATGATGACTTTATTGGAAAGAGAAATGACACGCTGAAATCTTTGCTCAACAAGTCTAACGAAAAGATAGATAGTTCGAGAGATAGACGAGATGCCATGCTAGATCGTAAATTGACTCCACCAGAAGAAAACTCCACTTACTATCCAACTGACTGGCCCACTAGGACGCCTTCTTATGACGATGAATCTCCCTACATGAATGCTGGAGGAGAAAGTGAAGCCAGAGATTCATATTATTCACGGGATTCTATGAAAGAAGCTGATGAAATGATGGACATGTTGGATTCCATTGGAGATCATTCATCTACGTATCCTAGAAGAGCTTTGCCATTTGGAGACAAACTCGGCTCAAGTCCTTACACAGCAGTTCCAAATGATCCACGAACTGCATACTTGACTTCCAGGTCTGCAAAGCTTTTGCAAATGAAATCTACTGATTCGAATCCCGAGGAATTTCCATTGCTCAGTGCAATTGCTGAAAGCACTTGCCCAGGATTTGGACCGTTGATTCCATACCAGCCAAAGGTGGTGCATAATGACATTCTGCTCATTGTTGTCTTCACTGGTCAACATTATGATTTCATTCCATCACTGGAAGTTATGTATCGACAATCCTTCCCAAATATGCTATACTGTGGACACCCAAGTCAGTATGTCGACGCTTTTCTTCGAAAGTATCAAACAGTTGAACATAGATCATTCAGTTTCTTGCCAACCTACACGAAAGCAACATACGAATGTGTTTTGGGTGCAATGGAAATGAATTACGAAGTAAAAGGTTACGCAGTCATCACCGATGAAACGCTAATGCAGTCCTGGAATATTGAGAAGCTCGATAAGAATAAAATTTGGGTGAGCAACAGTCGACACGATACTCGACACGTTCCAGTTAATAAAACTTCTTGGAACAAACTTGACCCAAGAGGTCACAAGCTCCCTCGACTTCTTGATGGAATTATAAATACTTGGAAGTTATTTTCATACATTCTTGTTGGCCAAGAAGTTTGGATTCAAGAACCTACCAAAGCAATTAAGAAACGAAGCTTGGACAGTGAAGAGATTCTGGAATCTGCTGCTGCGTCGTACATTCCAGTTCAATCAAGCGAACCTTTGTGGACGCAAAATCCAAATGAGAACAAAACTGAAACGTCAGAGACAAATGCTAGTGGAGAAAGGAAGAATTCTCTTCAAGGAGACGCTGAGACAAAAGGATGGGACCGTGACTTATCTGAAAGTGACTGGGATAACCTTAAAGATTCACAGCAAGCAAGCTTCACAGGCCTAGAAAGCGCTGGAGTAAATGTAGAAACAAATACGACAAATGCTACTACCACGACATCCGATGGGGAAGGTGAAGGAGATGTCATTGACGTTGGAAGTGGAAGAGAAGACGATGAATCCTCAATTGTGTCATTGGAAGAATTCATTCCTACAGAAAGCGTTGCATCTTCACCTCCTCCAGTCTATGATTCGTCTGATGCTTCTACAACAACTGACGAGTCAGATTCCGTCATTTTAGCTACTCCTGCACCTGACGCAGACAATTTTACCTCATCTGTGGATAGTAGCGCTAACGATATGTCTACAACTCCAGCTCCTGAAAGTTCTGTTGGAGTTCCATTGTACCATGTTGAACATACGGAGCCTCCAACTCCGTCTACTTGGCATAAACCTGGTGATGAAGATACTCTACGAAGTCAAAATGGATCTATTTCGTTGACTGAAAACTCTGATGGACCAAGAGATGCAGATGATAATGAAAAGTCAGATTCATCTCCAGTAACAAAACGGCCTGAAGTCTTGCAGGGACAAAGCTCATCTTCAATGTCTCCAGCATCTGATTCTGGGCTAACTACTCCAGTTCCAACGAAGAGTCCTTCATCTCCACCTACCCAGGAAGCTTCTCAGCCAACGACAGGGGATCACGCCAAAGAGAAAAGTACACATACAGTTCAAGACGACGCGGATTTAAAGAAAGAAATGGAAATGCTTTTGGACACCTTACAATCCATTTACAATAAAATGTTGGAAGTTGTTGCTGAATACAATGGAACAAATAATGGACAAGTGTCTGGTGGTAGCAAAGAATCTAGTGGAGAAGGTAATTATACATTAAATTAATTCGATTTTTGAGATACATGAACTATATGAAATTAACTTTTTGGAATATCTATTCACAGTTTTAACTGGACATGAACCGGTAACGCTGGACGATACACAGTCACATCGAATCTCACCACGAGAATTCAGACACATCAGATGCAGTCTTCAGGATGACGGACATCAATCAGACATTTGTTCAACACTTCGACATTACGTGACTGTGCTGGGACAAAACTTGGGGGAAGAGATCGAGCTGGACCACGATACTATTCCTATGTACTACCTCCCAGCGTGGACCACAAAGCCATTCTATTCTGTTGCCAATGTTCTCCTTCACTTCAAAGTGATGGATGAACTCGCTCTTCCCCTTTTGTTCAAGGGTCTTGCCGTCGAGTCAGATTGGACTGAATTGACGCGTAGTCCTAGTCTCAGAGTGTCTTCAAAAGACACCCCCCTCATGACTGAAGACTCCTCATTTGAGTCCAGAGAAGTCAGCAGCAATCCACAAGATGCTCAGTATCTCCATCCTTTTAATCTTAATAAAGTTAATAGCTACGCGGAAAAGAGAGATCTGTTTTGTTCAAATTATTTACTTAAAGTATTTCAGATGTAGCCTTGAGTTAGTAGTTTTAAGTACAATTTAATGTCGAGTATTGTTAACTATTATTTCAGTTGTAAAAGACGATATGAATCCGAGCTACTTTATTACTCCGTCCACGTCCGCGTTTTACTTCATTTGATTTTTGTCGATAATATTGTATTTTGTAATGTTATAAAGAACTTTGAGTGAATGATACATACATTTAACTGTTAAAATGATCTTGAGACTTATCCACAATTACATACACTAGAGATATGATACAGGTCGAATATTTAGACGCGTGGAAACTTTTATCAATAAATGATGAATTGTGATATTATTGATTTATCTACTTCATGCTATTCATGCTTACATTGGACATTGGACCCCATGCATCCTGTGCTTGTTTTTTTTGCGAAAATATGAAAGGTATAGGCCAAGACTCCGATGTAACTGTAACCTGTAACTGTAACTGGACGAAGTATTCTTTCTATCTTACAAATCTTACTTGGCTTTGTTCCGTGTTGTCCAGTTGTTTTATAAAAACTACTCTAAAAAATTACTAAAAGTTAACTAATTAAATAGTAGTACAACTAGTACAGAACACCAGCTATTTCATGTTTTTGGACATTTCATTGCTCATGTAGCATCGTTTTCAGTTAATCGTGGAATCATGTCATCGAAGTTCATGAAGTCTCATAGCATGCACTCGCAGGCGAGAATGCACTTGTAACAGTGAATAAGATATTTGGCGATGTCGTCGGGAAAGGATTTTTGTCTCATCTGCGCTGTGGGTGTGCCACAGGAAAGTAAAATCCACTCATCCTTCCATACGGAGAGCTCCACTTACAAAGTCTTGTCAGAACTGTTGAAGATTCAAACAACTTGTGGTGGTGTCATTGAGGAAGAGGATGGGGCTGATAAGACTACTAAGGGCATAATGTTTTTGTGTGCGGTGTGCACAGCCGTTGTTCAAGACTTGACTCTGACTGGCCTGAAGGAACTCTTGAAGAATACACAAAATGCAATTCGAAAGAAGATAGAGTGGATTAGGAATACTTTCCGGGGTGCTAAAGACGATGAGGAGGCGGAAGGTACTGAAAACTCTAACGAAGCAGGACAAGTAGATGACTTAGATGAATTTTAATCATTAATTGAACTGATAATCAGTAATATCATCACTGAAACATAATTTGTAGGTTTTCTGGATTTACAGGGAACAATTTTGAACCAGAAGCAAAAGGAGGCGACGTTGACGTTTTTTATTGGAAGAAATAGAGCCAGATAATGTTGAATCTACGCATAGTTTTGAAGATTCTGCTGATGAGTTTTTCAATAATTGTGAACACGAGTCTGAGGATAACTACGAATTTTGGATCACACCGGATGACACAAGAAAGGAAGTAAGACTAGCTGAGGAAGTAACTATCAAAGACTGCCTTATAGATAGGAGTCTTTTGGCATTTCACGGGCTAGATAAGCACCCGCAGCCTCAAATCTGCTTACACAGAGTAGAATCACAAGTGACCTTGTCAAAAAGTAAAAAGTTGAAACGTCTTTTGGGCACGCAAAACAGATATTAATGAAAGTGTTTATTCTCAAGGAGCTAAGGACATCATTTTGACAGACAGAAAACCAGCTGAGGATTGTGGAAAGTACCAAAGTGGTTTATCAGATGATAATGATGACGACCCTAGTTTAGTTCCGTCAGAATCGCATGCAGGTGATAAGAGAGTGAAACGACGAGTACGAAGAGGAAGCGTGAAATCGAATGGTGCCTGTAATGAAACTGCGTAAGGGTTTACAACGATATTGACACATTATATGTAGACGCCTTTTAATCCAATATAGTTCTCTTATTGTCAGTTTCAGACGGAAAAGAAGAATAGCGGAGGAAAGGACACAGCCAGCCACTAACCCTGTAGACTACGACATTTGTGGTAGGCCAGTTACATTGCTGGCAATGATGAGACATCAATGGAGTCACAAGAGTGAAGAAGAAAAACAAGAATGGATCAACCAAGGAAGGCCAAATCCTGCAATATCTGAACAACTTAGCAGAGAAATGGCAAGAAGAAAACAGACACATCAATGTACAGTTTGTGGGAAACAGTTTGCTTTCCTGATCAGACTGAGAGAACATTTAGAAACTCATAAGGACATGTTCAATATCGTCATGTTCAAACCTCTCATCCGGACAAATACGTACCACAATCACACGCTAAGCAATCAGTAAAGTTGACTTGTAAGCAAATGTACCCTTGTGATAAATGCGAAAAACCTTTCGAATTACTTTCTAGAATGAAAAAACATCTTCAGAATTGTAATAATAAAAAATAAGTTCTGTTAAAATCACATGAAACCCCAGATTCAATTTCAAATTATTCGTTATCGTTAATTGTAAAAATAACAAAATAATAAGTTGACATTGGTTAATATGAAATAGAGAACATCGAGTGAATTAATATTGTTCAAAAGGTGATATCAGTCTTTCAAGTGGAAGTTTTATAGAAGTATTAGACCACTTTGACGATTCCAGTAGCGGGACAAAGCAGTAGACAGATCGAAATTTGTTAGCATCGAAATCTAAAATTGCTTCACTCATAGTACTTGAGAACTTTTGAACCTCAACCTCTCGGAAAGAGTCTAGAATTTAACCAAAATTCTGAATAATCATTTCTGATATACCATATAATTTGCATTCTATAACTGATTTATACCGTGGTGGATGAGTGCACCGTTATGTTTCATCAGGGCCCATCGTATCCCTTTAGAATAGAAATACCGATTTGCGAAGCATCTGAATGTTCCTTGTATCGATTTCCCTTCCTTCCGAAAACTTATTACGTCCATTCTTAACTCTTTAAATTGTTCTGCGCTGCTTATTGAAACAGCTAAGGATTAAATCAATAAATCCTTAGAAGTTTGGCTATACAAGCCTTTGAACCGATCAATGATCAAGATGGTTAAAACTTACGAATAGTCTCGTTTTTTTCATAGAAATATTGAGAAAATATATCAACATTGTTCCCTCCCTTGCATCGGATAAAGATACTGAAATAATTTGCAGGCCAATCTAATCGAATGTTAGGTTTGACTTCCAGTTGACTACATCCTATGCCACAGGGAGAGGAAATTGCCTGAGTAGTGTCGCCTTCCTACGAAAATAAATAGCCATTCGAAAATCATGTCGAAAAAATGTCCTGGATATTTTGAATACAATGCATGTATAGTCTTCGATAACCTGTTGAATCGCATTCTGCATAACTTTACACTCCGATGGTCTTCTGCACATTACTGCTGTTAACTTTGGTGATGCTTGACTATTCGTCTTGCACACAAACACGTTCTTTTCCTTATCGTGCCAAAGGCCAAGCTTTTCGGATTCGTTATTAGCTGAGTCTAAATAGAATTCATCATTCCTATAATCAGTTAAATCATTATTAAAACAAAACAGAATGCTATTATATCACAAACTCAGAAAATATGACGGAATAGTCATTGTTTCATTGATTCCATCTCCAGTACAGTGGACTTTTCCACTTATGGCAGAAGTCATCAATAGTAAACAGCCTCCAGGGCATTCTTTCGTTTTGTACTGGTCATATAAGACAATGAAGATAATTCCAACAGTTGCACAAAAGATTAAAACTCATGGCTATGATACCATACCAGTGTCTCTTCATCTGATTGCGATTTCATGTAAGAAGAATTGCTAGATTCTTCAATAAATTCAATTTTCGGGGCCAGACTCGTTGAAGATAGGCATTTAAATATATTTAACTCTCCAACTTTTTCAAACTTAAGTTCTCCAGTTTTTTCTAGTTTAAGAAAATAGGCATTAATAGCAATAACTAATAAATAATTAGCATTTTACCAAAATTGTGTGTACCTGGACGTGGGATGACATTTACAAGAAGATAATCCGAAATGCTGTTATTCACAGCACATTTATAGGATCCCAACAAATAGTCATTGTCATTGGCAGTTGTAAAGAAAGTGAATCCTACAGTTGGATTATAGCTAATAGATTCATCGTCCACCTCTACTTCTTCGTAATCGCCCTATTAACACAATAAAAACAAATTCAAGACATTAATTAATCCACACTTCAACGAAACAAATAAAATAAATATTATGTGACTGTACAGTAGTCTCATCCCTCCTAAATAATTGTACAGCCGTTGTGGGATCATTCACAAGGCAAGGGAGGACAAATGAACTTGCATCTTCGGTTAATGTTTCGTTGATTTCAGTTCCACTCCGAAGCAAACGCGCTTCATTACCAGCTCCTAAAATGAAACAGTACCTTCAAAAGAGAAACACAAGCATTTTAAATTATTTTGAAGCAATGTGAACCTGGGACGAATAAATAGAACGAGAGTGTGATTTCAGATGACTCGGAATGATCCTTGAATCGAGCAATGTATCGTCCCGTATCATTGCTATTGCGATGCCTGAGATTGATTAGCAATTTACTTGTATAGCAGTAGGATGAAGCATCATAGAAGTCTGTGATTATTCGCTTCGTCTCAATTAGTGGAGTTCGAGATGGCTAAATTAAGTCGACAAACAGGTCAGTAGAGTTTAGCATATCAAATAACATGAAGTTCTAAAGTACCCCAGATCCGAACCCAACAAAACTCCATTCTACTTGTTTCTGGGATGTCAGCTTGACAGCAAACTGCTTCACGCCACGGGGTACAACGAAATACGGTAGATTATCTATTCTTGGATCAGATAAATTCATTTCGATTTTGGACAAAGGTGGATACATATTAAGTAAGCGAATGGACGGTTCCATTTCATGACAATTCTCGTCCACCTACAGAATAATCATATGGGGTATAGATTTAAGTGTATTCAGTAAGCTCATTGCTGAATATTTGCATACCTCAGGTCTTATGAAAATCGGTTGCGATATATTTTTCCAAGTTACAGGGGAAGAAATTGTGGGAACAAAGCACCAGATTCTTTTGATTTCAAAACTGTCTATGCTTAGTGTGAATGTAGAGAGAATTTGAGTCGGTCCAGAATACTTAAATTGAGGATCTTCAAAATAATCTGAATAAATAACAGGTTATTAGAATTACTTTTCAAACATATTGAGCTGAATTCAATATACTTACTATCTTTCTGATATTTTAAAGATCCGTCTGTCATTTCGATTGCCCATTTTACTCCGCTGGAAAAAAGGTGAGGTGCAGCGATGCACGAGAAAGTTACGGAAGCTCCAATCTGCCAATCAATATTGGAACCAATTGTTTGAACTTCTCTTTGAGGATTTTGATCCGTTGATGAAATCATGTTAACGTAAAGATGAATTAGGTCTTCGCCCTGGTCAGTATTCCAATGAATATCCTCCCGGACTGCAAAGTTTATCAAATATACTTTCATTAGCTGTATACATTTTTACAAGAAAGTAACTTTAATGATTTTAGCTTACAAAATACATCTGATATTGATTGTTCCTCAGTGACTCCATCCACAGAGCAAGAAGCTTTGAGAAATCCATTTACAGGTACTGACTTCAAGCGAATAGAAGTACAACCTTGTGTCTCCAAGCATGATGCATTTCCAAGTTCTATACTTTCGGAAGTATCATTGCCGTATTTATACTTGTGTTCTGAGTTACAATTCTGAAAATATAGTGAATATTCTTATTATCAAAAAATGTTTTAGTTAATTAACAATAAGTCGCTAACAATGTTTGAGTAATACCTTCTTGGAACACGCTTGTACCAAATTGCATGTATTTTCGTTTGGACATAAGAAATATCTTAAAAAGGGTGTTCGTCTTGATGAAGATTGGCAGGTCAAATAAATTCCACTGATTGTTCCATCTTCGACTACTTGTTTTTCAATTTTAAGCTCTACTTTCGTCACCTGTTCCTGTGTCTCATGGGTCGTTTCTTCAGGACTATTCAACAACGGCAAAACATTTACAATGACCGCATCGCTTCTGTCCTCTGGATCAGCACTACTGGTACATAAGTAGACTCCAGAACCTCCGATGTGGTTCTCATTATCATCGATTAAAAATCCTAAATCTGAACGAAATTGGATCAGTTCTTCTGAAGTTTCATTTTGAGCAGGCCATATTTTCCCCCAAGTCTGGCATAAAATGTATACAAGTCATTACAAACCAGTCAATAAAAATAATAAAAATAACATGTTTTACTCTCAGTACCGTAATGTCAGGACCCATTTTAAACAAATATATTTTGAAATCTGCATACGGAGAATTCGTTAGGCATGGAATATTTGTAGTTGAACTGTTACTTTGGTTCTTTACTACAATAGTGTCCCCTCGTTCTATGAAAAAAGGTGCTGAAGGCTCTGGAATTATTAATTTGTGCGATAACAAACTCAATTAAACATTTCAAATCCACTCCAATTCAAATAAGGACATACCGAATGGTTGAAGTGGAAACCTGATTGTTCTATCGACCCCATCCCCTTCACAAGTTACTTCGCCAATTGGAATCATCGTCGTTAGTATAAGGCAGCCAAGAACACTGTCTTGTGGACATTTATCAACAATGAATCCTGATGTCTGCAAAAATAAGCCAAGTAATTGCATACATGAGATGAGAAGTTAGATTTCAAAAGCTTTGGAAATAGTCTCTAACATCGTTATTTGAAGAATGGTCGATCTCGTCAGTAGACATGTTTTTCACTTTGATGCTTGGGAACATCTTTGTAGCAGATATGCACGTGAAAATATGCAATCCGTCAATTACTTCATATGTTAGACCGGACAGATGTTCGTCGCCAGTATCTGCAATAAGTTTGTATAACTTACATAAGACTTAATAAAGGGTTTAGCAGCTCACGCACTATGGACGTACTTAGTATTTCAAAACTCCATTCATGTGTTAAGTTCCTGGTTGCATTCTGCTGGTGGAGTTGTACTGTTCCAGTTACACCTTCTCTAAGGTTTAGCAACTGCAATGACCCCAAGTGATATATTGGGGATGAATTGGAATATTCTTCGTAATCATTTTTGACAAAAAGTTGCTGCCAATAAATCTCATGTGGAGTTAAAGATCCGTCTTCTTCTGAGGAAGCGTTAGCTTGCGATATGTGATATTCAATTGTAGGTCTATTTTTAGTTGTCCATGAGAAATATGGAGATGATGACCTCACAGAAGATTTTACAGGAGTTAGTTTTTCCTCTAAGAATGGATAAAAACAATTCAACAACTGCTCATTCTATCCCATTAACACTATGTAGTTAAGTGAAGCTTACATACCTGACTGGATTATCAAATTAACATTCAACAAAGTTTTGTTCATAATATCCGGATACGCTGGAAGATTATTGTCAAACTTGCATGTAAATTTTGTGATGCTACTATCTTTTTGGAAGTATGGGGAAAACTGAGATGATGGAAACAGTTCGAATCCGATGAAAGGATCGTATTTCACATGGGGGCCCAATTCCACCTTGACTTCTTCCTGTAATGCAAAATTTGTTTTAGGTTCAATGTGACACTAGTAACTACAAATTAGCCAATGATCATGATATTTAAAACACCAGTTAGTTACATTTTCACGAATTCTATACAATGATATTCCTGCGCGGGACCGCTGCTTGCTGATACAGGGTATTACAATCGGGTCTAAGGTCATATGGTCACTCCAAGTAGGCAATGAGATGTTAACAGTTTCACCTTCAGAATGGTAGAATGGATGTTGGTCTAACAAAGGATATCAAAAAGAATATCAAAAGACACATTTCTTTATCAATTATATGGGGATTCAATCTTGAACATGGGTCTTTTGTATTGACATTGAACAACTTACATGGAACATACAACATGAATGAATGAGACGACTCAGGTCTACTTGGATTCCTGCAAGAGTACTTCCCGGTTAGCTGATCTGTTACATTCATGATAACAAGTGCAGCAGAATAACATCCGACTTTTAATGATCGAGATGAGGATGCCCATACAGTTGGTACAATTTTTAATCCGGATGACGCCTGACAGAAAGAGTACACTTTTGTTAATAGGCATATTTTAGATTCGAAGAAATTGTGTAATCTAGGAAATTATAGATTTATTCAAATACCCCTTTTCCTTCGTATGTCCATTCCACAGGCCCAGAACTACTGCTGCATTCCACAACCACATTTTTTTGTAGAGATTTCTGAAGAATCAAAGTCCCTAGAAGTCCTCTTCCATCCCCAAGAAGTACATCTGCTGTTTCTTCGTTGTTTTCATCAATGACTCGCATCACCGGGTATTTATTGGATAGTTTACGTTGTTTCGCTACCTTGCAAGGGTTACTTAAAGCTAGATCTCTTTCTAAGTAACGACATGGTATTTCTGGAATCCAAACAGCTATGAGGAGTATTAGAGTACCAACTGCAGATAAACTTATTGACTGCATTATTACAGATTTGCTATTAGACAAACAGTGATAGTTTTGTAAGATCGATTGATTATTGGATTAATAAACCAAGCTATCACTGAACAATTGGGCAATTCGAGTAAACCTTATTATTGGAATTGATGCTGGGTTTGACCAATAGAAATATATCTTGTGGCTTCAGTAAGTAAGACTCAGGCACTACCTCAGTAACTGCCACATAAAAGTATTATTCATCTTAAGAAGCATGGATAGAGCTCGGGAAGGAAGTGAATTTGTATGAGAAAATGAGATCCGAATGCAAATCACGGATGTAAAACCGGTTCACTAGAAGTTTTATAGCCATTTATCATCAAATCTTTCAAGATGACAGTAGGGTCAGTGTTCTCACCGAACTGACTCTACATAACTTTTAAACTATATATGAGCTTATAGTAAGCTTCATTTAAGCGTACAAATTTACTATTTTTAATGATTGATTATGGGGAATTCAATTTACGCATACATAAATGGATTACAATCGTTGATATTACAGGCTAAAACTGGGAGAACAGTAATTTTTAACTTACGCAAACTAAACTAACTAAACCAGGACAGAGAGTAACAGTACATAAAACGCATAATAAAATTACAATTTAACAAAAATTCAGTCTTTTGTAGGTAGGTTTGTAAAGAACATCAACACACTCTGACATTAACAAGAAATTCCAACTGTTAAATTTAACTAGACCACTGATATTGCGAGAACACATTTTTTATCACCGGTACATCACATTCACTATCACAGTCCATATCTTGGTTATCCTTGGGCTTGGGTACAAGAACTTCTTGGTCCTCGTCAGAGCTGCTATCGATTTCAATCACTTCAACTTCTGTTTTATAAGTATTGATTTTAGGATGATTAAACTCAATAAGCTCTTCATTTCTGGTCACTATTTGAGCACCTTCATTTTCGGTAGAAGTTTGAGCTCCTGCTTCATTTTGAGACACAGTTTGAGATTCTTCTTCATTTATGGTATTTATGGTAGCTTTAGCATCCTCTTCATTTTCGCTATCGATTTCAATCACTTCAACTTCTGTTTTAGGGTTGGTTTTAGAATTCATAGATTCAGATTCAAACTCTGGCATAGTCGCTTCATCATTTTCGGTTACAGATTTAGCACTTATTACATAATCGGTCTCAGCTTCGCCACATTCTTCAGTTTCGGTGGTAGTTGCATCAGATTTCGGAAGGTCAATTACTAACGGATCTACATGCTCCTCTTCATGATCCTCCAGGATATGCTTAGCCAATGCAGTTTTAGCAAAATATTTGGCATGATAGCCACTCTTGTAAGCACCCAATTTTGCAAAGTAATCGCATGATGTACACCGATAGCCCTCAACTCCCGTATCATTTTTGATCAGAATGATTTCTTCCAAATGAGATAAAGCGTAATGGGAATATACTTTTTGTCTGGCCCTGTACACACGAATTTTGACTGATTCCGCAACGCAAACGTCGGAAGCAGATATGAAGTCGCAAACTGGACATTTAAAAACTTCGTTTGAGCCTTCATTTTCAACAGAAGATCTTCTTTGAACTGACCGTCTAAATCCTTTTCCTGATGATGATATGGTCGAATCTACAGGTGGAGATGGTAGGCTTTGGTTCTTATCTTCAGTTTCTACGTTAGGTGCACCAATTTGCACACTTTCATCATTAAGGTCCTGTTGCAAACCAGTAATTGGAGCCTTTGCACCTGAAGAACTCAGTTGTTTGGTGCTGTGTTCAGATACATAGTGCAAAGCCAGTTTTAACCGGGTCTCGTAACGACATTGTGGACCAAAGACACCAAGCGCAGAAGAATACTCAACTAGAGCTTTATAATCGCAGTGGATACATTCGAAGTAATCTTCTCCTTTTTCATTTTTAAGTCGTTCGTTTGAACGTGCAGGTAAGTGTTCTTTTCGATAATGAGTTAAAAGTTTGTTTAGAGCTGACTGGCGATCAAGATTCCGTTTCGGAGTAGTAAAAGTGCAGTTTGGGTATGGGCACACAAACTTATCGTCTGTTTCATACTTCACGGGCTCATTGGGTTCAGCATCTTCCTTTTTTTCATTCTCGTCATCATTATACAATGTTTCTTCATTTGAACTCGGATACGACAATATGACTTCAGGTTCAAGTAAAGAAAAAAAATCTCCATCTGATTCGTATTCTTCTTCTTGCATTTCTGTATCAAGCTCGTCATGCACTGGAACGTTCTAAATTTAAAAAAATTCAGATTTTGTAGAGAAATTAAAGGTATTCCGTAAGTAACGTAAATGCTAACATATGAAAACGATACGATATGTAAAATGTATGAAGATATAACTTCACAACTATCCAAAGTAGAGGTATCCAAAAGTTTCCTTTTAGTTACTTCATATACGTAATGCGCATTGTTAGAATCTGAACTATTTAAAGCAATCAACTTACAACATCCAAGTATGTGTGGTCGAAAGATGTATTCATATTATAGTTTTCTTCTGGTTCCCCTAATTCTTCAGTACTGTCGTTGGTAAGATGAAATTCCATATGGTGCTTGACTAGGACTTTTCGGGCACACCATGCCTTTCGACTATCACATTGATGTGCAAGAGAAGTTTGCAGATAAATAACTTCGGAGAAGAAGTCACATTTGTCACAATAGTATCCCGTCTTCTGATGTCTTAAACTGAATCTTGGCTTAAGAGGTACGGACATGTGACTCTTGAAATAATGGCAAGATAGAATTCTACTTAGATCACGGTCCTTAGTGTTTTTGAGTTTAGCCTTCGTAGCAATACATTCTTGACATACTGGACATTTTATCTTACTTGTCTCCTCAATACTAAACCCAATATTTTCAAGATTATTACGATACATATTAATAACAGCAATTCAATTACTAACGCAGTAACAGTTGAATAATTTAAATGTGATCTGCAACTTTCAACTTACTCATTTTCAGTCATCTTTTCAGCAGCAAGTTGAATTTTCTGTCTAGGTCTAGAATCGTGGCTCGTGGATGATATTTCAGCACTGGTATCAGAATCACTTGAAGTACTTTCTACTGCGCCTATCAAATAAGCGTTTACTTTTTTGTGTTGCGAAACTTGCGAAAACATTTGGTTTCATCTAAGTACACGGATTACCATTGAGAAAATAGTGTGCTTCAGCAATATGTGTTACAACATTAAGCAAAAGATTTGAGGTAAAAGCAACAGAGTCCAAGAGTGAGATAGTGAAGTCTTGGCAATGCTTGCAGGACAGAGTACCAGTAGATTTATCTCGAGTACAATTTTCAGTCAGCACGAGGGCAATGAGTCTGAAATTATGAATACGTTTCATTCAGTAACAATGATCATACTTTTATTTGTAACAATGTATGTTAACAATGACAAGGAATGATTCACATCACAATTATCAAACATCAAATGTCTGATGACTAGTCGACTTACTAATTACAATTACATGCTCAAGACTAACGAACTGACGGTATGACTCATAATTACGTCAGATAACGATTTAAGTAGGTGTATCATGTAACAATGATTTTAGGGTCATAACATCAAAAGTCAGCAAAATACAGACATATTTTTACCGAAACAATAGCTTACAGTTATTCTGTATTGTTTAGTCAGTAAATTCAATATTATTGTTTTGTCAATGTTCAAGTAGCTTACAGAATGTCCAGTAATTCCTCCTCCGAATCTGCCTCTGACGGGGTTTCAATAGAATCCAACCACTCTTTTATACGTTTCCTTTTTCGGATAGCGACTTTATCTTGGACATACTCCACATATGGATCAGTGCTTGCATCAGATTCTGAATTCTCACTACTAAGCGATTCGTCATCCAAAGCATCTACTTGCGCTTTTGTCAGCTTCCTGGACACAAAACACAATACCACGTTACAACCTTAAATGACACAAGCAATGTTTACAAAACTTACACTTCCTGAAACAACTTTGATCCAAGAGATGATTCCGCTTTTTCAGGTTGCTGTGAAGATGATGTTGTAGTCAATGAAATAGGTTTGAAAATAATCTTTCTAGTAGGAGGGGACTTTGGCAAAGGTGGGCCAACCGCGTTATGAGATTTTATTTGGTCACCAGTTCCATCAAAACGTCCGATTTTCTTCAAGTAAGATTTCGGGCCTACTCGGACATTAGTTCCTGTTTTATTTTCAGATTTTACATTGGCAGGTGACGAGAGTTTTTTAGCTGGTCCTTTTTTTATGTCCTTCTGAGTCGGTCCTTCACGACCAATGCGCTTTAGATAACACTTCGGCCCAATTCTAACTCCACAGGTAATTTTTGATGTCATTTGTTTAATCTTCTGTGGGATAGACGTTTTAACTTTCCTAGAAGGCGTCGGTTTCTTGATTGGCACAGCTTTTTTTACTCCTCTCTTCACAATTACTCGTTGAGACAGACCCTGAACAGCCTTAGGGACAGAAACTGGAGCAGGTTCAACAACGAATTTACCAGTGTCAACTTCCATTGACTCCTTCTTGATGTTGACGACTGCCTTGTCCGCATGTGAGATTCGAACGCATGGATCAGGGAGCTTTTTACTCACATAATCTAGGAAACAAACCTCAACTTAATTATTCCCCAGAATATAACAAGATGTTGTCGCCATCAAATGTGCTATTAAATGAAACCATCATAACATCCCTAATCCTTGCACACAAGAGCCTGCAGGCTCTTACACTAATACTGCACAACTTACTTTCGATAACAGGCTTCTTGAATCGCTCCCACAACATGGCAAAGTTTTTCGGGTTGATCCCTGCAGGCCCTATCTTGTTACTGACCGGGCTTCTCATCACTTTAGTCCCAATATCATGTGCTTTCTGTTGAATTAGCAGCTCTAAAGCTTCAATTTTCGTGGCTATATCCACTATTTCATTAACCATCGAATAACATGACTCGCAATAGCTCAAAGAAGTAGCTAATAATTCTTGTGAAGATTCCTTCGGGATGTGCAAATATTTCAGAATCTTTTTCATAGCCACTCCAACAATACGAGTATTCGTGAAGGACTGAGTCCCTGTGGAAGAGCAGATTAGACACCCCTTGCTCTCCATCCTGAGATCAGAGTGGTGATACCTCTTATTCCGTTATCTCTATGAAAGAAAATTTCATTACTTATCATTAATATTATTTCTACGTACAATAAAATAAGTATAATACCGTACCAATCCTACCATACGTTATCATAACAAATTCATTATCAACAGCAAATGAGAAAGTACTAGCTTAAGGCTTAACTGACCTGTAGTTACCTTTCCGATGTCCTGAATTTTGTTAGATGTCACAGTCCGTGACATCCACGTTATCTGCGACACTCCTGCAGTCCGAGCGGCACAATAATTATCTAACGAAGAGGACAAAACGAAGAGACGACTGAAGGTCACTGAAGGAAGACGAAGAGTGCATGCGGTTTGTTGTTCTCCGATGGAAGTCTGTCTGCCAAGATTGAAGTTTGAGCTAGCGCGCCCACACGTGTGGGGCTCTGGACAAGGGACACTCTCTTTTTCCTTTGTTTACATTCTCCGCTCGCCGTATTTTTAGATTCTTCGGGTTTTGTTGTTTCCTATTGTTTATGGCATGTTAAATTACAACACAAGACCATTTGCATTTTGAAATAATAAATTAAACAGATGAATTAACAATAAGTTGCATTGTTGCAAAGGAAGCTCGCAGGTAAGTGGGTATAATTATAATTTAAGCTAGTCACTATAATCAATTAAACTGTACTTTTGCTTTATGTAGGGAAGAGATAGGGAGCTAGTACATTTTGGACCTTTGGACCCTCAAATATGGACCGAACTAGCTCTTTGAACAACTCGATAATCACTTTGTTGCTGGGAGATGGGAACTTCTCGTATTCTGCTGCACTTGCTGAACAATACGCTGAAGAGAATGAGATGTTGGAAATAAAACGACTTGTTATTGCGACTGACTGGAAGCCTGGTGACATTGTTGATGATCCATTGACGTTAAGAAACATGCAGATAATCAGAGAC
>Ga0194135_10000777_pt1 | contig 18617 bp, 7 predicted proteins | sample LitLau_LLRF_2013_FD_134024 | JGI IMG/M metagenome (GOLD analysis project Ga0194135, IMG submission 134024) | Freshwater sediment microbial communities in response to fracking from North America - Little Laurel Run_MetaG_LLRF_2013 (version 2) | ecosystem: Environmental > Aquatic > Freshwater >...
GGGTATAGTTGGGCCGCCGCCACCCCCACCGAAAGAGAAGGAGGAGGGGGACATCGATGAGAATACTGCATTGAGGTGATGATGATGGTGGAGAGATGAGGGGGAGGAGGTGGCTGTGCTTGTAGGGGGAGGGGGGCTGTTAGTTCCTAGACTGAGGTCAGAGTCCGATCCGATGTCGGAGGGGGCTGGGGAGCGTGTAGTGGGGCTCATCATCTTATCATCTCCGCCGTCGTCAGTGTCGTGGTCGGTCTCGGGGCCTCCTCCTCCTCGCTTAAGTCCCAGGTGGTGCTGGAGCCTCCTATAATAAACCACAAATAATTGTTATTAAGACATTTCAACTGTCAATAGATATTTCCTCTTGGAATAACAAAAAGCAGGACATTCGATACTCCGTTCTTTGTTAAGCTGACAACTGAAGGGACCCTTCTTTCATCCCAGATGGACTAGTCTCCTCAATTAAGTGTATCTTTATTGATCCTGCCCCTGTCACTCGTACAACACGTCACTAAAATAATCCCTACATTTCCAAAAAGTATCCCATTACATCTCAAGGATTCTCCTAATACATTCCATCAACTGGGTCTACTACATTGCATAATTGAATTGTCCACCAACATAATACACACTAGGAACTCTGACAAAAGCAGAAGAATAATACATAGTAATGTGTGTTGGCTCATCGCGTGGAAGAACGGAAGTGGTCTCTGTCTGACATCAAGTGCCTCATCTCCCCATCATATACAACACGACTACAATAACTCTCTGACTAAAACAACTCTGAAACTAAAAGCCCGTGGGACTCGGAGAGAACCCTTCTTTTCTATATCGGACGGAGTGTTTACTCACGTCATTTACTCCTTAATAGTGTAACTCTCTTTATATTCTTGACACTCGATTTCTCAATTAACTCGTGAAATGATGACTATATGGTAGATTGGTGTGTGTGAGCATCATCAGTAGCTGGTCAAGAACAATGAGGACGTGACGGAGGAGTTTGGGCATTCTAATTACTCGTTGTTCCTTGTTTTGTTGAGAGACAATGGCGTCTCCGAAAGTGCCTGAGGCTCCTCTTCTGAGCTCTCTTGTCATTATTATATTTTAAAGGGAGCGGAGATGACAGGCAATCTGATCTGATCTTCTTCTTCCACGGGGAAACAGATACCGTGTCACTCTGTCAGACTAACCATTCTCTTTAAGAAGACAACACCAAATGACCACTCACAAAAAATACATTCCTCCCGATTATATCCGATACGACCACACTTAATCACATACACACACACCTCATTCGCAGTCATCATCATGGTTGATTGAAGAGGAACTGGTGAATAATAATGCCCACCACATATTGAAAGATGAACAAGTCCTCCCACTTTCCTACACTAGAAGAAGTGGTCAAACGGGTCAACCCACCATCGCCAGCATGCCAAAAAGACCCATCTTGAACTAGCAGAGAGATCCAATCAATCCCATCTGCTCCTTCTTCACCTTCACGTGTTGTTAATCACAAAGTATGGATGAGAGAGAAGTTGACTCATAAATTTGGAGCACAAGACTGCAAATAATATATTCGTAAGGAGTGTGTAAACTCTAAATCGGATTAGACCCGAACTTTCGGTTCACCGAGTCTCTCTCTTTTCCATTGAATAAGGTGTTTAAAAATCTCGCGTCTTTTTTATTTGCTCAGTAGAAAGCAAACAGAGAGAGAGAAAGAAGAATGACTGGGAATGATGACTGACTGACGGAGAGCATGATGGGGGAGTCTCATCGAGGATGACAAAAGTTGTGTAGCGATTCATCATTGACATTATGTCTTCTAGTGTAGTTTGTGCTCATTTACAAATTGGCTTAAAGATTTGGATATTTACTGTAGCGAGTTGTTGGGGGAATTTGGTTTGGTCAATTGCATCATTTGATGAGATCAACTTGATTATGAGATGACAAAGTGTACAATGGGCTTCATACACGAAGGGATAAAGGAGTTGCGTACCCCCACTGAATAATAATCGAGTAACTACATTGACAGACCTCCTCCAGGCAATGGTAGTACAACATACACTCCATCATCATTTCCCCTACTTTACGCTTTAAACTTTTCTATTAATCTCGCAGTGCTCATGTTGGGGCAATTAGATCTCGCCGTTTATGTTGTTCGTTGTCGTCGTCGGTTGTACCTTTGCTGGCTCTGTAGAAGGGTCAAAGGATGATAGAAATGTGATCCTGGTGGATGTGTCTGATTAAAGAGTCTGATGACAAAAGCAGAGGACAACTGATCCTAGTGTAACGTGAGAGCGCCGACAACAACTCCACGTCGCTCCAATCAGAAAAGGAGATTCGTGAAGGAACAACTCGAGCATTCATTCCGTGTGCAAAAAATGAATGCAGCAGGATCATTACTCTTCCGACTTAATGGCGAGCAGAACAGACGAAAGACTACAACATTAAGAGAAGGAGATCTCATTGAGAAATCGATAAATGATTCTCTTTATTATTGCGTGCTGGACGGACAAACTAATTTGTGAGATGACCAACAATGGCCAACCACAATACAACAATAATGCATCAAGATTAAGGATCCTTCATCACTACAAAAGAAGAGAGAGAGACGGGAGAGCAGTAGCTGGTAATGGAATGAAGAAATTCAAAAGTCCAATTCCCCGTGTCACGCAAACTCTCTCATGAAATATCACACTAATTATCATCAACACTGCCCGAGCAGGTCACAAAAAATCTTGAAAAATGAACCGTACATTAATTGTGAGTGATCATCAGGAGCAAACTACCCTTCTCCTCTTGGGATACCTTTAATCCCATCCGATGATTATGAAGAGTCTCGAATTACTACCGACAAAAAAACCACTCCCACTCGACTCCAGAGAGCTACCTGGACACATATCAAAGGATTGAACAGATTTATCATAATGACCCCTTCCAGTAACCCTATTAGTTTATGACTGTAATTATATGCGCCCCACAAAATGCACTCGAGAATTATTCCAGAGACGGATATTCTTCCGGGTGATCATCAGCATCAGCAGGAGTCGACGTCGTCGAGAATAAGAGATGACGAATGAAGAATGGGTATTAATGAAGCCATGTAATTTACATGAATTCGCTTGTTAAGGAACCGGAAGTGGACGAGGAATAATGTTGAAGTTCCCCTACTTATTTAGCTGCTGGTGGTGGTGATGCGATTTCACACGAATTTCACGCTCAGTTGAGGCGACTATTCTTCTTTTCTTGTGTGTAAAAATGGAGTGACGGGACAACAAAGGCTTTAAGGCTTTAAGCTGAGGAATATAAGGCAGAGTAGCAGTGGGGATCTCTTTGAAAAGTCTCTCGTTTAAGCGTATCAATGGACGGGCAACTAGTGTACACACTAAATGAGGTGTTTCTGATCCCGGATTATTACCAGCTTGATACTCGGGGATTTAGAGACGACTCTCTTACACAACACCTCAAAGCCAACTCTCTATTACAACAGCACTCTATATGGACTACACCACCATAATATTATACTTATTGTTAGCAAAGATGATGATCCTCGGGGCGAACATTGTCTTGAGCACAACCTGATTAGCGAGAACCTTTGAAAAATGAGAACAAATTGGCTTGTCTCTTCTCCTAAAACTCTGTCGTCTCACAGGAGGATCACATTAACCAGTCCCTTTGATTCCACATCATTATCTTCATCACATTTCAACCAACTCTATCTCTATCCTCCACTCATACTTACATAGTTACATATATATATATACATCCGTATACAGATCATTGCTCAGAACTACACTCTTATCATCTTCCCCCCACTTCCCCCCCCGAATAACAATAAGAAACAATAACAGAGAGAGCCTTATACATATTCCGCGGCGGCGGCTGCGGCGGTGCCCTTCTTCGCTTGTGCTGCTTTTGCTCCTGCTTTGCAGACATATAAAGAATGGGATAATCCGTGAAAGTGGTGGATTTAGGGAAATGCGTTTGTGAATGTGATTTGGTTGCAATTCCCGTGAGAATAATGGATTGCTTGGGGCTGGAGAGTTTATCGGGGAGAGAATCAATTCTGAGATTACATCAAAAGAACAAACAAAAAGCGAACCCTCGTCGAACCCAACTAAAAACATTATTCTTCTCTCATTATCAAAAACTTTCTTCCAACTCACTTCACCTAATCTCAATCCTTCTTCTTCTTCTCCTTCCTCTATGTATATTTATATTATCCACTCCACTTCACAAAACAACAAGAAACAAATACTAAAAAAACAATTCTTAGTAATTCTTACCGATTCTTAGCCGCTGCGGCCCGATCTCGTTGTCTCCTATTTTTGAACCAGTTCCCAACTTGCGTAGGGGTCAATCCTGTGGCCTGTGCTAGTTCGCGTTTCTTAGTCGGATTTGGGTATGGGTCCTGAAGGTACCACTCCCTTAGAAGTGACCTTGTCCTTTCCTTAAAGCAGTGGGTCTTCTGCTCGCCATCCCAAATTGTCCGTGGTAAGGGGAACTTTTTCCTCACCCTGTATTTATCTACAGGACCAAGAGGACGACCGCGGAGTTTCTCTGCTTCTTGGTAATGCGCTTCCAACCACATTGCTTGCAACTTTGCATGGGAACCTTTTCCAAACTTGTGCGTCTCTAGAATGTGATACAGGTCACGGAAGTTTCCAGAGTGGTACGACACTATAGCTCGCGCACGCAGGACTGATTCTGACTTTCCCAACTCAGCTATATTCGGATGGGCTACGGGAAGTGACCACAGGAAACGAGCTAGTCTCTCAATGTCACCACTTTCCTCCAATGTCTCACATACTGCTGCTACTTGACCCACAGAGAAATTTAATGTTGGCAGTGATGCTGCCGCAAGCATAGGATTTGGAAGGAGTGGTGAACCACCACCGCCACCCAAACCAGCAGTCCCTCCTGAGGATGACCCTGAGTTACCTCCTCCTGAGGATGGTGGAGGGGGTGGCAATCCCGAAGGAGAGTGACCTGGTGGAAGTCCAAGAGCCATTCTTAAAGCTTGGGGGAAATGGATTTGCTGCTTTCCATTGTTGTTATTATTATTGTTGAGCGATGATTGTGAAGGGGGGCCACCTCCAGGTGGGGGTGGTACTGCAGGTGGGGACCCTGTAGGAGAGGGGTCAGAGGGTGAGTGTTGTTGCTGTTGCTGTTGTTTTTGGTGATGATGGAGGAGCTGCTGGTGATGGTGATGATGGAGCGAGTTGAGATGGTTGAGATGGTTCTCGAGTTTTTGGTTGTTGTGCAGTTCCTGGAGATCGTGGAAGAAAAATGGGTGGAAAAATGCTCTTTGGAGAGAATTCAAATCGGTTACTCCCCCACGTGGAGAATGAGACGATTGGTCTTCGTCCACTCCTCCTGATGATGATCTGTGGTGGTGATGGTGGTGGTGGTGCAAGGGGGTGTGGTGGTGGTTGTGATGATGGTCTTCGTCTTGACCTTGATGATGGTGATTAGGCGGGGATTGAGTTCCTACACATTCATGCAATTTATGAAGATCAAGATTTCAGAATGGAAATAATCGCAAAGTTACAGCCAAGAGAGAGTTAATTCACGAATCCACGCCTCTGGAGACTTCTTTTTGTTTGCGTCAACAATTTCTTATGAAGAGAGATTTGTCTTAAGTTAAAGGTGAAAGTCTCAAAATAGAAAGAACTATTTTTGTAAATGACATTAAAGATATATACGCGTTCGCATGTTTGTTTCTTGGAAAAAACAAGATAACCTTTCCAACAATTTGGTACTAATGCAACTTCCCATTCCACCACATAGAATTATTAGACTTGTGTATCTACCTGAGATTGAATGTGAACATTGTGAATAAATCTCATTTGTCACAGAGGATACAAATGTAAATCTCATTCACACTTGAACTTTACATGTTTGCGTCATGTAATATTCCTCTATCTTATACCAACTGGTATATAAAAAATATAAATATATAGTTAATTCAAAGATCAACCTCGAAATAGACTTTTTACTAATAAACAACAACTACAAATTGAGTAAAACTGTGTAGTACCATTTCCAAGAACTAAATTGCCTTTCCCTGTCACCTATTAAGTATAGTGTACTTACTTCATTAGCACTTAATTTCTATTTAATTTCTATTTTTCTTGCCTTTTGAATCCTCCATCACTCTAACTCAATAACACAACAATTTATTCATAGAAGTGTTGTGAAGTGTATTTTGATACACATTGGACAAAAAAGAATTGAATTACTCCATTGACTCGTTTTATTGTAATTATTTCCAGAAGGGAAGAGACAGAGAAATTGTAGAGAAATCCCCTCCCGAGACGAAAAAGGAAAGTCTTTCACTTTCACACTTTCCCTACACTAAATTTTTCTCACTTTCCCAGAAACCTCTCTCTCTCTCGCACTTTCCTCTCTCAGAAATCACTTAAACTTCCATCCATATATACATCCCCCTTTCTATTACTGCATTATTACTTTCGATGTCTGCCCCATTTATATTATTACCTCCCCTACAATAGTAGTAACAAGAATAACCTTTCCAGTGTTCATTACAATGAGAAAGTTCTTACCGCTCTTTGGCGACTGGCAAGGGCTGAGAGACTGCACTGGCGAATTAATTTGCGAAGACTTCCCAGAACAATCGGAAGAAGGTGGATTGTTCAACATGATATTGTTATCTTCACTATTCCCACTATGTCTACTTAGAGAATCACTATTAACAATATTCGGAGGAGGAGGAGGAGGGGGTGCGGCTGCTGCTATGATGGGTCCTTTACTTTTATTCCTATTCTTTTCACTTTTGCCACTACTGCCACTTATTATTACTCTGCCCCCTGGACCACCACCCCCACCGCCACATTGCTGCTGCTCCAGGGCTGCTAGGCCGTTCATTCCGTGGTGTGTCAGTACACTCTTCAGTGTCTGTCAGTGTTTAAGTGTGTGTGTGTGTAAGTCACTTGTGCATAATAATAAGCGATGATGGAGAAAGGTGTACGGGAGAGATGCGCTGCGAGTGGTGTCTGGATGAGAACTGAGGTTGGGAGTGAGTCGGGTGGTGGTGGTGATTAGGGAGAGAGAGTGTGTGTAAGTGAGAGGTGTGTTGGTGAGTGTGGCTATTTGGCGATCAATGTCGGAGGGGGTGATCGGGCTAGTGATAGCAGACGATGACACTGGTTGGCCCAAACCACATCAGACCCTCCGAGGGTGGAGACAACATATCTTCATAGTCCCCTCCCCCCGGCCTAAAAGAACAAGGATATCTTGTGTATGAGATGACGAGTGTATGAGAAGTCTCTCTGTGACATTATTGTCAGCGCTAATTACCACCTTTCACCTCATTACCGTCACCTCAAGATCACAACACAGATATAGATACAACAACGCAAGGAGACGAAGACATGAAGAAGAAGAAGAAGAAGCGATGTCATCATTATTATTATCAACACGCCCCTACATACAACTACTACCCATAATGTATTAATGTGTGTATGTGTGTGCATGTATATAGGGACTTTATTGAAGGCTATTATTGTGTGCTGTTGCTGTTTTGAAATTCATGAAAAACACACATAGACGCAGACACTACTTCTTTTTATTAAGTCGCTCATTCGAGAGTGTGAGGCGCAACAAACGGACGACGACGAGGAAGAAGAGCAGGCAGGAGGACTATTGAGTGAAATCACAAAATCAGATGAAGATGAGCATTCAACTTTGATGATGTTTACATACACTCGTGTGAATAATGAAGGAAAGAGAGAGAGAGAGAGAGAGAGGAAGTTAATGTAGTAAAGAAAGAGTTGAAAGAGTTTTCTGCTGGAGAATCACGAGGGGGTGGAGGAGAGAGAGATGGTGAATTCATAGAGATATAAAAGCTAGTACACATAATATACAACACAAGCTTCATCTCATGATGATCGGTTTAGTGAGCCATCATCATTTCATGATGATGATTAGAGAGAGAGAGAGAGAGAGAGAGTTCGATTGTGTTCACGTTCTTTCACCGTTGTCAAAAGTCAGCAGGGAACTTCTTCCACTCGTCACAATACAACTCAATAATCTTAACTTGTTCTCTGTATGAATTTTAAGCACCCCAAAGTGCCCGTGTGTGTGAGCAGTGCACACACCAATAAAGTATTTTTGCATCTTACCCCTTTCTTTTGCTTATCTTTAAAGCGAAAGCACGTACGATTTGTGTCCCTCACATACACAATACAATTTATGGAGACTGGACTACACTCCTCAAATCTAATAAATGTCTCAGAAGAAAGAAGCTCTCCAAGTTTCATTCTCATTTCAAATTCCAGTTACAACACTACACAGGCATTCATCATGGGTAATCTCCCTAGACGTGTATTTGTACCCGTGTGGTACTATGCTTTCTTCATACATGGTCGTCGGTGTGTAATATATTTGTGGCCTGGACACTTTCTCACATGTATATATGTATGGGAGAGGCGATCATGCATTTATGCAGCACTGGCAGTAGTTGTGGTAGTAGTGGATTGTCTCAACTCTCAACTCGCTCTCTTGAGAGAGTCTCAGTCTCAGATTCGTGAACATTTGTGTGTGTATTATATAGGGAAGGGTGGTGGTGATGATGATAGAGTGAAAGCTTGTTGTAAGATAAAGCAGTGTGTGTGTGTGTCTTGTTCATTTGGTGGTGGTGGTGGTGTTGAGATTGTGCGAATGTGTGAATCTCATTTCCCAAGGGAAGGTGGAGCAGAATCTGAAGTAGGAGCAGGAGCAGCTTTAGCAGCAGCGTCTGTATTATTTGTGTTAAGTAGATTTTGGTTTCAGTTTCTGGTGAGTGATGAGTGACGGGAATTGGTTGGAGGCCCCCCCACCGACTCTCTTTTATCAGAAACAAAAATGGGGATGATAAGCGGAACTAATTCACTTCCCAAACCCAATTGAAATCCCAACTTTTTGTTCTCCCCACTTTCCACTCGACTCCTCCAAAATCGACTCTTTCTTCTGCCATTTCAATATCCACATGCCAATATATACATTATTATTATTCCCTATTGTAACTCTATCCAGAGAACATACTTTGACGATGATGATGACGATGATTCCCAGATGAAATGTGGGCGCGACGGGGAACCCCACCACCACCTCTTTTTCTTTTACATCGTCTTCATCTCTTCTACCGACTCTTTTGGTATTCTTCTTGTTCACTCAGCAGCACGCACTCACAGCACCGAGACATTCTTTCCCTTGTAAAGTCATCATAAACCACAAAAGTACAACTGATTAAGACCAACTACACGACCTGTTCACTCATTAGCGCATTAAAAAACATCCAACTCCTACGGAGACATATAAGAAGGAGCACAGACATCGTTTATACATTCATATCCCTCAAATGTGGACTGCTTTATTGTTGTTGTTGTTCCTGCTCCCTGGGATGGGAAGAGACTAGAAAAGAGGAATTATGGGAATTATGGGATTAAATCTCGCCACCACCAAAACACACTCTCGCTCACGAGCATAATATATTCTCCAGGATGAAGTCTCCAGCTAAAGTTCTATCGAAATCTCTCTCTCGAGTCTCGTCGACTGGAGAACTGGAGATTTAATCGATTTTGACACAACGCAACTCACCCACAGACGCCTCTTCGCCATCTACATTCCCGGAGAGTTAGCTTGAGTTCTCGTAGTACCCCAGCAAAGGGAGAAGTTTCATACTCGGCACACCCACTACTGGTAATCTTCTTTGGAAAACCAGAACCAATGTACGCAACCAGGTTATCTTTACGCGTAGACTCGTCAACAGGAAATAATCCTAGGTGAGCCCCACAATGAGTATCGGGATCAGAATAGCACAGAGACTGGGGAGGGGAGTCCTAAATAAATTAACATGGCCGACGTGAAGTTATTTTAGTGTTATATAGGTTTCAAGGGGATGGGGATGTGAAGGACCCTGTTCGCTAGCAGGGACGTGAAAACCTCTGGAACATTCGTGTAATCTTGGTTTGTCTCAAGTCAAGTAGCTTTAGGCTCATGAGAGGCACCGGAGAGTCTTTCTTCTTTCTTCGTAGTAAGTGTAGGTGGTACATGACGTTCAGCTAATTCAATACGAAAAGTTGATTCAGCTATTTGAGTTACCCACGTTAAACGTTATACGTTAAACCCACGTTAAAATGAGATGGTATCTTTGTTTTGCAGATAAGGAAGGATTCAGGAAATCTTACGATCAACGCTCTTAATCACATGAATATTTCTGAGACTGGGCCTGTACGAAAAATTTTACTCATGGAGACTCTGAATATTTCAAATCATCCTCGGAATCGGAAATTTCAAATACCATCACGTCGAAAAAGTTCCTATATAAATGGCTCTTTGGAACTATTCTTATATGACTAGTCAGTCGACTTTCATAGCTGCATCCGGTCAATCTGATAATACTATACTACTAGCTCCACTAAGAGAAATTATCATTATCTCAAAAACCCAAATGCATCAAATCAGAATCGCCCGTAAGAAGACACAGTGGTTAAATTCACGAAGATCATAGATGAACCCACTATGAGGATCTTATATCACAAAGGAAGCGTAAATGGGATCAGTGAAAGAGAGCATAGCAATCATAGCAATGCAATAGTATTTCGATCTGAAAAGACATGGAGAAGTTCTCCTTCTTCTCCATCGAATGTGTTAAAAAACGACGTAACTTGTTATGCAAAAAGTACTTTTTCATTTACTTCAGAATTTCGAAAATAATTAATAAATAAATCAACTAAATGATTCCATTGTAGTATTTTCAGGAGATGCAAACTTAGTAGATTAGTGCAGAGCTCTAAACGCAAAACAGGTGCATTTTGCACTTGAAAAAACAGGGTTAGATCTCTGATTGTTTCACTATCAAACACTACGACAGTGACAGTAAGTATTCGACTCAGTTCAATTATTGAAAATCAGAATTCATCTTTGTAGAAATTGAAACGAATAGGAATCGTCACCAAGAAAATTAATTGAATTAATTTCAACATGATCTCAACAGACCAACCCAGCAGCAGGAAAGTATCTCAGTCAGTATGTCAGCCAACAATTGCTTCTATCACAATTTGAGACAAAGTTTAAGTGTAATGACTCCCTCTTCCTCTATCAAAGAATAATCCATAGTTGAGGTAGCAAAATAAATAATATTAGCCTGCTAAATGCGCCATTAAGAATTAGCTATCTGATGCATAAGTACGGTATTAATGTATAGTTAAATGTATAGTTTCATCCTACCTTTAATTGAAAAGTACAACAGAATAGAGCTGGACTTCAGCTCGCGTTACGAATGAAACTTTGTAGATTCAATCTACCCATTTGCATTAGGGAAATATCTCTGAATACAGTATAGATCACATTTACAATTACAAAATGAAACTCACATTACTACGATGCTACTGCGAAAGTATCAACGATATATGCATTCATTCATGCTGAGCCCAATACTAGCATACATTCCTGTTTTGCCATTAATTACATCCAACTAATCGTAGAACTAAAGTTGTTACGATCACGAACAAACAAGTTAAATTCATATCATTTCCACCCGTATCAGGAACGTATGGAGTAAACATTAACACATCTGCAGTAATCTGCACAGTTGAAAACAAACTGTAGTCGTAGATTGCTATCTCTTACATCAACACCAATTTTATATTAAAATTCTTATTACACACGGAAGAAAATTAAGACAATCGACGTAACAAGAGTAATAAAATAATAATCCAAATACCCTAAAAAGTGTAGGTTATCATCTTGTTATCTTCGAGCTTCGGTATTCAGGAACTTGTTCTAATATTTGTCTCAGGATACCCCATGAGCTGCTCGTATGCTGAAGGTTCTGTTGTAAAAGCATTTTTATGTATATACTCTTTAGTATCTCACTGTCAGAGTACAATTAGAAACCAGCTATGGAAGATAAAACCCTGGTCGCGTTATTTGAAAACGACACTAAAGAGGAATGAAAATGACGTGAGAAAGATTTCTTTTATGCTCTGTTACTCTATTAAGAATTCAACTCGTAAGACCCGATATATATTCATGAATAAACTCTGCTTTCACTTACACAAAGATTGAGAGATTGAGACAATTAGAAGGCGTTTAATTATTGTTTAGATAATGAGACTGATTTTATAAATTGGAATATTTAGGTGCAACCGAGACAAATAGTTAACAATTTATAGATGCATTCTTTCCCCAGCGAACGAGTTCCCAATGAGAAATTAAGTGAAAGAGAGAGAGATAGAAAGATAGGTATTGTTTTTTTAGTTTTGTAGTACAATTTCTTTGGAACGATTACATTTCTTGATGGCCATGAACAGAACTTGGACTGATTTTTTGTAATTACTAATATACATTAGTTCGAACATTTTGTTTATCTTGCAACTACTACTAAAGGTGTTTGTAGCTGATTGGAACGATTTTCTACAGTATCTTCTTACAATTAGTTGTTAATTTCTATGTTGTTAACGTACTGTTTAAAGTTTCTGTTCTTCAGAAGTTTTCATTACGTTTCCTAGCCTGGTACTTGCAATTCCTTATTAAATAAACCCATGAAAACCCCAGCTGGTTGCGAAATACCATAAACAAAGTTTTCCAAGCTTAAAATGCAAACTGGAGTTGAGAGGGGATGACTAACTTTCAAATATTTTACACTGGATGGCTCAAATTTTGAAGCTGATTCAGAAATGATGAAATTTTTTGAAATTTTCGTTCTACAAAGCTGCAAAATGTGGTATGTAAGGCAAGTTCTTTTTAACAAGGGTACTTATGGGGTTCTCAACTCGTCCTGCCTAGCCAAGCCTCATTCACTCACGAGAGAAGGAAACGTGGATGGTGTCAGGGGCAGCTGTATATATGGTTCAGTTTAATTGAAAACAGTGATATTTCTTGAAACTTTAAATTATAATTTTATTGCGACACGTTAGGTTGAAACATTTTGCTGATATTGCAACTATACAACTTTCTGACTCGACATATTATTCACACAAAAAGTAATAAATAAATGATAAAATTGATTCATGCATACGCTGTAAACACGCTGTTACTAAATTACATGTATTTGAAAATACTATTGTCCTTACTGGAATCATCCAGATTGCTGAAAGAGCGATCGATTTTAATCTTCTTTGTTAAAATCTTTCCTTGACTGTTTGAAGCAGCTGGCCTTTTCGCAACCTACAAGTTAAAAATCATGATTATTATTCGGATAAGAATTATTTGATAAAATAAACTTGTTACCTTTTGCTTATTTTGCTGGTCAGGAGGTGTTACGACGGAAAATACGAAATTTCGCGAGTTTGATTTAATATTATTGCTCCCGTTGCCGTCATTTGATTTAGTTATTTCTGCAAGTCTGGATAATGTTGGAGAGCCGCGGCTAAGGAAAGACCCTCGTTTAATCTGTAATGACGCAAGACGGAATAAAATTAACAAAATTACAAATAGACCGATGCTGAATTTGTATTTCAGAAGGAATCTAACCTTAGATGTCAAATCATCAGGAGAGGTGAATTTTTCAAATAAAGATTTCTGCGAAGAAGAGGCTTTATTTGAAGGTGGCGTCGAATTTGGATCCTGCTGTCCATTGAGATTGACGTCATTAAGGGGTGTCGTTTCTTTTTTCTCTTTTTGACGCAGCATCAACTTGGCACTTGCTTTGATCTGTGATTTGACTAAGGTTGCAAATGAAGTGTCAGGTATGCTAGAACTCGTTTCATTCATTATCATAGAACAAGAACTTTCCAAAAAGCTTTCGATTTTCTTTTGATTTCTACTTCCCAGTTTGAGGAACTTTGTGTTTTCCTGGAGTAGTTGCTTTTGAGATTCTTCCGCACACGCTTCCATTATTTCAGGATGCTCAAGCAGCCATTTTCGTTTTTCAATTTCGTCGATTCTTTTCTTCAGTTCTTCTTCGTCTTCATTTCCATGTCCGTCTTCTCCATCCGAGTCTCCCATCATGGCAGCATCATCTCCCCATGCATCGTCCACGTCAGTCCATCTAAACTTCCTTACTCGCAGTTTTCCATCTTCCAAATCTCCTCGTTCCAAATACTCTTCTTGGAGAAACCTAATTTCTCTGTCGTCTTGATCGAGAAGTTGCTTTAAGTGGGCTCGTTCTACTTGATTTTTTACTTCGTCTTCGTCTAACTCGTCCCCGTCACCTTCTTCGTCTTCATAATAATTTATTCCCTTTTCGTCTTCATCGCCGGAATCATTTTCACTTCCAGATAATTCAGCCTCGTTTTCAAAAAACTTTCTACGCAATCTCCCTCCTTCACCAAACAATCCCGAAGATTTACGTTTTGGAGTGACTGATTGCTGAAGGCTACGCGCTTTAAGTTCTCTCTCAAGCGCTGCTTCTTCATCGTCCTCATCATCATCTAGTAGCTCTTCGTCTTCTTCCTCAACTTCTTGAATATCTTCCTCATAACCTGCACTGAGGTCATCTCCAGGAGTTTCATCTTCGTCGCTTTCTGCAATGATGGGGGATTTTACAGGCCCGTCTGATTTTTGTTCTTTTACTTCTTCCGTGTCTTTGGGAATTGGTTTCGAACTTACTTTACAAAACAAAGATTCCGAGTCGTCCTCGTCGTCATCAGATTCTTTATCTTCCAAAGTTACATTTGTCTTTTCCACATTATCCTCGTCATCGTCTACATCGAAGCCAAAGCAATCACTTTGGCTTTCTACAGGAGTTAGTGGAGCTTGACTGGGGAATCGACCTGAACAAAGGTCAGCCATATCATCGTCAGTAGCAGGTTGAACCAGCGATCCCAAGGCAGAGGAATGAACAAGATTTGCAATTAGTTCTGACTTGTCTTGGTCATCACACTTGTCACTTTGAGTCGGAGACGGCAAAGTAACGTCCAAGTTTTCATGGGTTTCTTCTTCCGATTTTTGATCTGTCGGCAAATCTTCGTCTTCATCATCTGAATAAATAATTTTTCTACAAGCTTTTTTCTTTTGAGATACTACCGGAATGGCTTCATCTGATATTGAGTTTTCCACCTCTGTGATGTCATCATCTTCGGATTCTTCAGAAGAGTGCTCTTCTTCATCCTCATCAGCTTCCCTGTCGTCTTCATCCTCATCTTCCTCTTCAGCTTCAGCATTTACAAAGGGTGACTTTGTCTTTTTCTTCTTTTTCTTTTTGGGCATGTCATCTTCTTCCAACAACTCCTCGTCCTCTTCCGAATCACTAATCTCAAAGTCTTCATCCTCCATGATTTCTTCTTCACTTCCTTCGTTTTCTTCATCGATCTTTTTACTTGCCTCTGCCTCCTCAAGTCTGTTTTCGTATTCCTTTGTTTTCTTCAAGCGAATTCGTTGCTTCAAAGCTTCACGGAGACGAACCATTTTTTCACCAGGTACAGCTTCTCTTCGTCCTGACGGAGACAGACCCTTTTTGGGTTTAACTATCATGTCCAGTAAATCCTCATTTTCTTCGGAATTAGTCACATAATCAAACTCGTCCGTTTTAATATCCTGAACTTCACCTTGCGAATCCTTTTCCAATGTGTTCACACTGCAACGGAGGGGATTATTAATTTGAAGTAACATAAACAATTTACAACTCACGGTAATAAAATAAAACTTACTGAATGATGTGGTGACGTTCCTTGGGACAAGGGCTATTAGTTCCTAATCCATTGTGCTTCAAAAAACGATCCATAAGTGTTTGAATATTCTTTTCCTTTTTAATTCCTTTGCTGGACGGCTTCTTAAAGTTATCTAGTTCAATTACACCTGACGATGGTGCTTGTCCACCTCCAATTCGAGGTCTCGCTGACGCTAATTTTTCAAATCCAGGCATGGCTTTTAATCTCTCGGCAAGAGTCAATCTCTTAGGTTTGGGCCGCATCTCTTCTAGAAAAGATGCTAATTCAGCTTCTCCTTCTAAAATGGACTGGTTAATTTCAGTTCTCTTGGTCTCTTCTTCAGCAACTTTCTCCTTTTGCTGAACCGTTTCTTCAGCTCCATCGACTTCAATCACCTCGTCTACAATGACAGAATCATTTGACTTTTCAAGAGTACCAGCTGAGTTGTTATGAACATTAGTAACAGGTAGGTCGATTTCATCCGTAGAGTGTGTTTCATTTGCAGGAGGAATTTCTTTCTCAACAGCGGTAGAATCAATCGGAGCTGAGGTACGTTCCTCAGCAAATGACTCCTCATTTATTTGATCACCACATAAACCTATTCACACGATAACAATAAACAATTCAAAATATCTCTTACGAATCCAAATTAAATCGAATAATTTAATTCTGTGCACTTACTTGTAGTTGCATCGTCTCCTGCAGGTTCGTCCTCACAAATTGTTGTCACCTCCTTTTCCAGCCATCCCCCAACCTTCTCCTTTGAAGGTTGGTATTCCCCAGTAACATTTGGTCTTTCCAGCATATCTTCATCATCATCGTCGTCTTCTTCTTCAAGACCTTTACCGTTCACAGTAGAATCTTTTAAAATGTCTTTCTTTTCTTCCTCCGCTTTAGCAATAACCGGCAAAATGTCCTCTTGCAATTTGACAAGAGTATTCAACATCGACCCCAATGCTGAGGGTTGTTGAGCAATGGTCGAGAACACAGCACTTTTTGCTTGATTTCTCTTTTTCAGAAATTGGTCCAGAGTCAGCTGCTTAGGTTTATGATACGGCAATGAAATACTTTTCTCCCGAACGAGTTTTTGTGTTTCACTTGTAATAGCTTGAAGTATTTTCGCCCTCGATTTCGCCGAAGCTTTTCTCTGTACTTTCTTCTTGTCTGCCTTTTTACTTTGCTCCTTGTCTGTTCGTTCCTTCCATTCATCATCCTCATTGCTACTTAATCCACTACTATTTCTTTCATAAGTCTTCTTTTTGCGACTGTCCATTCCATCATCAGAAGAATCGCCCTCATCCCCATAAATATCTGGATCTAGAACACGTCCAGGAACAACAGAAGACTTGACTGCTTGATTTGAATGTGGGATATCCAGTAGTTCTTCTTCTTCATCTCCATCTGGTTCAACTTGCTCTTCCTCAGACTCATCCGAAAGGATCAACTTCCTCGAGACATTCCTCTTGGCACTGAAGTCTTCTTCGTCCGACGACAATAAATCTTCGTTTGCTTGTTTACGACTAGTCGACGGAATTTCATCATCGTCCTCCATTGCAGTTTCATGCTCTTCTGATTCCTCCAAGTGGACTCCCAGTTTTTCAGTATTGGATACTTTTTCCATTGTCACATGATCCTCCTTGTCGTAAGAAGTAGTTTCCCCTTCATCCACTACCATTCCTATTAATTTAGACCAATGCTATTATAACACGCATTCCGTTACTAATAATAATAATGAACATTACCATATATTGCATACAAAGACTTTTTGCCTCCTTTCCTTACCTTCTTCGTAATCCTGAGTCATGCTTTCTTCTGAAGTAAAGAATCCTGCGGCCAGACAGACTCCACACTTCTCAAGAAGGCTGTCTCTCTCTATATCTTATATTGACGACAATGAAGTGTGGAAGTGTCGAAAAAGGTTCAGGTCGACATCGCCAAGCTCCAGATGCATATGAATGATTAGAGGGTGAAAGAGAATGTTATAAAATACTGTTATGTTATGAGAGTGCGAAAGTGCGGGCAAAAGTGGAGGGAACGGAATGTCAACACTATTTCTCCCTCGCTCGCTCACTCAACGGCTTCTCTCTTTGCCCCAACCAATGAACAATGAACGATGGACAATGGTTTTTCAGACAATGGACAAGTAAGTACTGGAACAGTAGACGCGTGCAAAAGTAGATTTTATTACTTTCATTTATAACTTCGGAAATTCAGGCGATTCAAATCGGAGGTGGAAATATTTGTAGAGGACCACCATTTCTTATTTTCAAGATTTGTCCAAGCTTATTCTCGTATTCTACTGTTACAACCAACTGTAGAATTCGTGAGTAACTAGTACTGGCATATAAAGATTTCGTTATCGCTGGATACTTTTTATGACAGTTTCTCGAGCAGACTTCGAGGTCAAAATTATGGCCATACTCGCTAAGGATTACTTTAAGGCTGAAAAATTTCCCATTCAAATAACGAAAATGTCAGCACCGATGTTACATTCAGGTTTTAGCATTTATTTGCAAATGAGATTTTGAGTAAAAGCAGACGAAATACATGCATTCAGATTTTATTATGTATCATATGCAAAACTCAGCCTTGTCAAAATGAAATATCCAACAACCCCTGCTTTAATGAAAATAATCTGTGTCTTCTGACTTCATATAGTACAACCCTAATCGTTTTCAGTAACGGGTAATTTATTTATTTGGCAACTATTAAAAATTACTTCAAATTTTGACAAAGCTTGTTTGTAGTAAGCAAGTATGCTATTGAGTTTTAGATTTTTTTGAGTATTAGATTTAAGAGTTAACGAATTACGTTAAAAAGTAAGTCTACAGAATCTTATTGTATGAATATTTAATCTTCCTAAAAAATTACCCACATCTACTTCATGAGTTGTAAATTTACTACGTTTGGTTTTTATATTAATCTGTGACTTCTGACTTCACAACCCTAATCGTTTTCAGTAACGGCTAATTTATTTATTTGGCAACTATTAAAAATTACTTCAAATTTTGACAAAGCTTGTTTGTA
>Ga0194135_10000778_pt1 | contig 18615 bp, 12 predicted proteins | sample LitLau_LLRF_2013_FD_134024 | JGI IMG/M metagenome (GOLD analysis project Ga0194135, IMG submission 134024) | Freshwater sediment microbial communities in response to fracking from North America - Little Laurel Run_MetaG_LLRF_2013 (version 2) | ecosystem: Environmental > Aquatic > Freshwater >...
ACACCTTGTCAACTAAAGTTAACCTCAAACCTCCTACAAGTGCATCTCTAGCAGTTTCGAGTTGAGTTCTTAATGCACAGCAGTAGCCGATAGCCACGCTAATCGGTGATAACCAACAATCATTACAATATAACTCTTGTGGAAGGCTCTTAACGTCTTAACGCATATTGTTTGCAGACGTGGTTCGCCAAGCAGAAAATCATACTTGATTCACACGTAATGGTACCAAAGATTACCGATAAAACAGATCCTAACTGACACATAACCGATTCTGTAGAGGATTAATGAGATGCTTTATATGTATTGAATGTCAAAACCTTGCAGTCTTGAGTAAGAAACGACGACATGCATTCTGTTCCGTATTTTAACATTTGTCTTCAACTAACTTCTATTGAGAGGAAATTATTGTCAGAAATCCGCTACACTTCGTGATTAGAAATTGTAATTCGTACACACGAGAAGGCGGAAGGATGTAAATTAAATTAAAATGATATGACAGCGCATTATGATAATGTTTATTAGATTAGGACAAACCGAGAGAGATTTCATTTGTGCGTACTTGCACACCATTGCATCGTAACTTCCTCTTCTGGACCGTCATCCTCGGTATACTTGCTTACATTAAACTACCAGATTGCTAACTATGTAATAATAATCGTAGTAAGGCTTTACCGTTGGACACTTCAGACTAGTTCAGACTCAATTGTCCGCATTTTTAGTTTGGTACTTTGTTTTTGTGATGCATATGAGCAATATGACTGCAACGCTATGTAGTGTAATTGTAATTCTTCCCCTAGTCTCATCTTTTTATAGTTATACATGTGTTCATGATGGCTGTCCTTTATTAATGATACTTTAATGAGTCTCGACAATTCTTTGTGTGCTACATTATTAACAATAAAATCTGAAGGACATGCCGTTTCGGTTCACAGAGACGGGCAAACAGTCACAAGAAGAGTTCTATCACCTCATCCATCATGTAATGCAGTCATTATTGATGTCATTTAAGCAGCAGATGCATATGGATGGGATTTATACTCCTAATAAATAAGAAGTTAATTGCTATATATCATGTTTATCTGCTTGGTCTCTATCTTGGAGAATACTATGTATGTATTGACTCTGGTTCAGTAGAGTGTGGGAGATGAATGCAGACAATATAGCTTAAGACACACACATTATATAATATTTTTCTTTCCTTCAATCTCACAGGAAAGGTATGAACAAGGCCTTGTGAGTCTTGACTTGCAGATTGAGATCGACAGACTGACTGGGTACCATGTCCTAGTTTGGCGTTGCAAGTTGCAGCTCGTCAGAAAATAATATATGCCAAAAATACTTCTACACTCTTGTTTGCGATTTCTTTAGTGTGGAACTTGTGGAAGTAAGCTCAATTAAGTCTGCCTTTAAATGAATGACAAACCCAATTCAGCTTTATTCAAGCTTTGCCTTTCATTCAATCGCAACTCAAACTTTGCTTCTCAGTTGCTACATCCTTAAATTGCAAACAACAATATTATGTAATTAAAAGCTGACGAAGGCAACCCTATCACAAAAATAAAGGTTGTACCAAAATATTTAGTTAATATACTGATTTGTTAATTTGATCTTCGTGGATGTAGAATGCATTTAATGCGTGAACTTCCTCCTTTACGCAACAAATGAACAATACACAGAGACGGCTTTGTAGGTAGAGATATGTATAGATTTCATCTATTCATATATTTTCATTATATCGCCTCTGTATTATGTAAACATGTTCGGATGCTGAGGAAATAGCAAAATGGTACACTCCTACACGTATACTACGTGCGTGTTTTTGACACCTTCATTTATCGGACAAAACACGAATCCAAATATACATTACAATAAACCTATTGTCATGTCCATCTTGAGTGTTAAATGAGTTTATTCTTGTCTGCTGCAGCGTATCACTTTATCGTACATAACATTGTCAAATATGAATTCTCAATCGTCAAACAAACTTTCTTGAGAGTAATACGTAATATCAATTTGAATCCAAAAGTTTCGCTTAAACAATATATATGCGTTGGTTTTGTTCTTACGCTTATCACAAATGAAGACAAAATTATACGAAAACTTAAAATGAATTTTATTCTAGACTTCATGCGAAGTAAAAACTTGCATAAGGAGATTGCAAATCTCGGTAACGCATATGTGGGAGGCTTGCAAATTAAAAGGATCTTTTCATAGATTCGATTACATCAAAAAGTATTCTTTGTTTTGATTACATAATAATACAAAAATTATAACGCGGACTATTGATATATCTTTAGAACTGTCTATATTATCAATATTTTCTGACAAATTTGTTCCCACCTACGCTACGCTAGAGTAAAATAGTTATTGAAATGTAAGTATCGAAATACAACCACGTATATTTATCGTAAATCGTAACTAATAAATAACGCAATATCATAATCATGTAATAGTAATAGTATGTAAGATACATAATATATGCAGCACAGGATGATAAAATTCCTCGTTTTTTGCCACTCGGAATATTCGATTTCGAGTTCATTGAAGCCCAAAGTGCAATTCATTATTGGATTAACACATGAAAGAATTCTGTTGAATGACAATAAGTATCTAGCAGGCAGACGCGAGATAAAGAATAAATAATTTACCTTCTGCAGAGACTCTCCAATGAGTAGAAGAATTATGCTTGTCGCAAAATTAGCTCCGAGTTGTATTTATATATATCGAACTGAGTCAGCAACTCCAATTAGACGATTGATTTGAATGTGTTCTCGTAAGTGAACACAATAAAGCCCCTATGGAAGACTTCACCTGGCGTTGATGAAGTTTCATGAACTGATTATAATAATTACTCTTCACGTCTATTAAACGAATCATAACAATATGTAACACACATACATTAAAGTTACTCTTACGTATCACTTGATTATGTCAATCATTATTATGTTAAAACAACAGACATATACGTAGATATATATTAAAACGCGTGGAATTACTTCCAGCTCTCGGTTTTAAGCAAATATTATTGGTACTTAACCTACTTAATATTTCTCTTTGCTTGGTATGTATTTATAGAACTTCTTTGTCTCGTATGTAAAAAGTTTTCAGTGAATTTTACAACAAAGGCCAAATAATATGAATAAGTATATTAGTTCTTTGTTCCATGTTGTACAACTTTATTTTCTGAATATTTCAATCTGAATGTTCACAAGAAACTTGATCAAAAACCTTAACTATTAGCACATCATAACTTTAAATGTAGTAGAGTATATATTTCCGGCACCCAAGAAAAATATAAGTTTTATGAAGGACCGAGTGAAACTGTTTGACTGTTTCCAATGTTTTGATTGCTTTCTCAGATTGCTTAATATAACAAAAGTCGGGCCTGGTATACTTTTATACTTGTTGGATAGCCAGAAACGAGAATTTTAGAAACGATGTGGGAGAATGAAAAAGAAGAACACAGCAAGTCTTTCCCCAGACTTTGACTGCACTGCAGTCCACACACAACTAAAGAGCGACGGCGCTGAGGAATCTGACTTTGCATGGGAACCGTTCTCTGGTTTTGTTGGATGTAATATCATGGCAATGAAGCTCAAGTCATGAGAGAGAAGGTGAAGTTGTAGTAGTAGTTGTTCCTCGTCACTGTTGTGGGTTAAATAGAATATAGAAGAGGAATGGAAGACTATTCTTCTTCAGCAACTTTTATTATAGAGGTACGATGAGTAGTAGTACCATGAGAGATGAAGTGGATGAGACTTCTCGAATGTAGTTTAACGAAGATCAACAGTTTATTGTACCGATTGAGAGTGTCGCGTAAGCTAAGTGTGTAGTAAGTAATCGTCAAGAAGTTTCAATAGATAGAAAAACCTCTGCTGCAGAGAGAAATGGATTCTTTCTTATATGAAAATTTTCCACAAGGTTTTGTCATTAGAGAACTTTAATACTAATACTCTCGTTGTAGCTTTCTTGTGGGGAAACCATTGATTTTTCATATTGTTAATGTGAATGTGATTGATGAGAAGAAAGTTGTTCTCTGATGAAAATTATGAAGCATCATTGCAGTATTAAATGTATAGTGTGGTGGTCAACAAGGGATATTTTCTGTTATTTTCAATCATATCGTTTGGAGAATCCCAAAGAGGCTTGTGAGCTTTTAATTTATTGTGTGTTGGTCGCATGTGTGTAGTACTCACCGATGCTTTAAGCTTTGCAAGATACTTTAGTCCGTGTAATTATATTGTTTTTCCTGCATACCTAATTCACAACTTTTACCTGCAATGTATTAATGATCTTAGCGAGTATTCCCCTTGTAATATTGCTATAGTGGAGTCATGAAAGGTTTTTAGTAAGATATTGATCTTGGCGAGAAGGCTCGAACTATAATTTCTATGCATTTTACACAGATAATTTATGAATAGAAAATTAATTGCATGCTTCCCAATTTGAAATGGTCAGTAGCAAAAATTACTAGGATTATTAGAACTGGTTTAAAAAATTTGTAGGGTGAACTCACAATTTGTTTTCTTTCACCATTTCAAAAATTCGTCCATACAAGTACGTGTATTTTATCATCATGCAGTTCTGAATCATCCATCCAGACTCAGACTGTCAGACTCGGGCAATCCGTTTGATGCATTGATGTATTCCCAACTTCCTCACAGAAAGTACAAGATTGGCTTTTTAGCTCGTAGCCCACCCAAACTAAATCAGACTTATGTAGGAATTCATTAAAATTCAGGTTATTGAGCGTTTGGATATCAATCATTGTGTTTTATAGCTCTTGGATTTTTATTTTTATTACAATGGAATTTTGCGCGGATCGAGAAAGCTAGAAAGTTGATTTAAAATTAACTGTTTAGCTACCCTTTGCCAAATAATATTCTATTTTTTAAAACTCAAAACCGGAGTGACAAGATGATATACGAGCAAGATGATTCGATAGACGAACTATCTCTGAATGAATTCGTGGAATCAAGTCAGAGGACAGTTTTGATAATTGGCTTTATATGATATATAGTCATGCTGGATTTTTTACCAAACCACACCATATACTACATAGGAAAGGTCAAGAATCAAAAATGGATAGTATATGCAGACGTTTACTAGCCATATATCCAGAAATCCGGTTCTGTCTGTCAGTCATAAAACTCTAGTCAATAATAGCGGTGCACTATAATTGATTTTTTATTTTATTTCAGTTTTGTAACAACTGCTTCAAGTGAACAACTTAAGTATGTTAGCTTGCGTGAAGTAAAACTTGCAGATGTTAAATGTTACAGTAATTATAGGCTCTTTTAGTATCCCTACTTACTTTGTTAGAATGATCGATGATTAAATACACTTCAATGGAAGTTTGTGAACGGAATTTAAACAGTTGGATCGCTTTCAAATAGAAAGAGCACAGCTTTATCAGAAGTGTGTGATTTTTAATCCTATTTGCCGAAGTTCATTGAGACTATGAATATATGGATCAAATTAAGTTGTATTCATTCCATGATTCTAGCAAATATAGTTTGAATGACTTCTACAAATATAAACACTAATTTCATTTATTTCACATCCCCAAAGGGACTACGATATGTAAATTGGTCCCAAAGACCCACGACGTCACGACAGGTGAGTTAATTAATTCCGCTTCCCAGTGACTCCTACACTTGGTACTAAGTCAAAATTGGTTTTGAAATTTCTGCCTCAAGCACCTTCAATCTGTCAAGATTGGAAGAAATGATGACACACGTGCTTAAAATACTCTCGTGACAATTTCACAACATTAATAAATTAGTTGTCACATTCCTAAAGACCATGTCACCTGAATTATAATAAAGCGGTTCAGATTTCTTTGAGAAACACTGTCAGAATCAGATTGAAACTCGAGAAGATGTCAGTCAAGTAATTTTCTCCTTACTATTAGCCCCTATTAGGCAATGGAAGGAAAGAAACAACCGTATAGGGTGGGGCAATCGGTTGATTTCAAGGATACAGCGTTCCAGGGAATCGCTGATTTCAGGTGAAGTTGTTATGATATTTTGCAACTTTCACTGCTAAAATTACGTTGCTAAAATTACGGAGACACCTCTTACCTCATAATCATGTGGAGCCAAAAATAAAACAGGATTGAGGTTCTCAGAAGACAGGAGATGAATGTGGGAACAAAAACAAATCACAATATCATACTGTGTATTTGTTTTAACTTTCTGTTGTCCGTTATCTTTCCTTAAATTGACCAGCGTGCTTTCACTCTAGACTACAACCCTTGTGAAAAATCATCATTACATGTAATAAGAAAGAGGGAATGTGAAATGTGAGGAGAAAAGTATTTTATTTCAGATCACGAGGACTTTTGTCATACAATTAATTTTAATAGCCAGATCACAAATTGAATTCTAACAATATTTAATAACCTCACTACTGCTGTTTGTCAACGTACCATCCATCCGCATTTAAATGAACTGAAGGTTGAGTAATTTATAACTGTAAGTAAATGTTATGGTAAGTACGGAAATATCAAGATCACATCATGTATGCAAACCTTATGTAAGAAAAAGCGTTCGTTTCAACGTGATTACATTAGTTCATGAAATCACTGCTTTTGTGTGGTCTTTCCGGGAATTTTACTTGAACTAAGTCTCATATATCATTTCACATGGAATTCAACTAGTTCTTGTTTTACTTGCTGCTATATATGAACGGTATATGGTACGTGCGTGTGTTTTACTTGCATTTTCTTGTTTCTTTCATTATTAGTTACTGCTTTCAGGTGCTAAGATGTCACACGAAAGTACATGTGAGTCAATGTTAGATTGCTTTTTTAGTGAAACAATTAGATAATGAAAATGATGGGTACATGCTACTACAAGTATTGGGTTATGCACAGGCAGTTATGACTTACAGCTTTGGAATAATTATTGTAATATCTTAAATCATCTTAGCAGTAATACCTCCGTTTGATTATGATTGAGTCTAATGAATCAGATGAAGTAGTTGCTATTTGTGAATAGACTTTTATCTCCTCCGCCCTCCCACACAAACAACTTATTAGTCTGGACTGGATGGACGAAGATTTTGACCGATTCACATTAATTATTGACACAAGTTTTGCGGTGTTCTTCAAAGTGACAAGTCAAAGGATGTGTGTTAATCAATACATATAAATGTGATTCAACACTTTCAACCAGACTTTCAACCAAGTAAAATTCACATGTCATACGTTTTGAATACACGAGGACTTAATCATTTCGCTTATTTCATGAAGAGGCCTTCAATCTACAAAAAAGAAACCCTTTTGTAATTGTATGCCCAGATAAAGCTCAGCTACGAAAATGTGACTTATGAGACACAAGTAAACAACAACTTTTTTGAACTGCCAACCAAAACAAAAGTTATTTCGGTACGTTATACAAGACTTGTAGGAATTGCCTGTCACCTGTAGCCTCTTATGGATGCATTTTTAAATGGAAAGCCTGAAATAAGCCCGATTTTTATTATTATTTTGCTAAGCATCAATGATGCACTAGCTAATCATACTGATGGCCATTATTATTGACGATGAGTCTGCTGGGTGTGACTCACAGACCATGCTTTTTGTGCTTACAGAAGGATCACGATGTTCTCGTTAAAACTGATGGCGAGTTTTCACCCTTTACTCAAGACATAAATCTTCTTAATCACCCAATTTAGGGCAATGAAGTCAATTTCGAATTTATGTATTAAAGAATTATTATGAATTCATATGGACCAGGAATTATAAAGACGCCAGTGGTCAGCATGTGCTTGAAGGTAACGTGAGTTGAGATGAAAGGGACTTGACGTGAAGAAAGCAAACATAGACATAAGCACATAGAAACATAGAGCACCTGATGGAATGATTGCTTTCCCTGTGTGTGTATTACCAAATACTGCATGAGAATTTGTAAGGACGTGTGTAGGCAGAGATTCTGTGCAGTGTTTCCCCGTAAGCTAATATGCCCTTCCGGCTGAGTATAAATACGATGAAAGTTGAGTTAAATCCTCAATCAAATGGAACCTTATCAAGCCACCGTACACTAATCACTAGTCTCCTCTCTCAAGTTTTTTGATACTTCTTACTGCCCTAAAACTTATACGCTCAGCATTCACCGCAAGTCACAAATCCTACTTATTGTATTGTCCAGGAAGTCTGCATCTGATATCTGCAACTGAAATGGCCATTTCAACCCAAAAAACATTCCCAAAAAATCGCCTGAGACTTATTTTCTCAGCTTTCCTCTTCGCTACAGGTATGCTCGATCTCTGACTACTTTACTGTTTTACTTTTTTAATTCAGTTTATTTTATTTTCGTTTTTGTATATTTTTTAGTAATTTCGGAAAATCCGATCGATCCTTTATAGCTGTATCGAATTATTTCAAATCTCACATTACCCGGGTATTATCTTAACTCCAGATTTATCCAAGTATTTCGTCGTTTTAAAATACAGGGACTCTTACAGATAGATAAGCCTTCCCTGATTGTGCAACTTAAAATATCTTACTAAAAATGTTTTTAGTTTGGTGTCTCTTACAAACCGAGGGTCATTGCCGAGCAGTCTATAATAGTGGAAGCGTCTCAAACACCGAAGTGACTCATTACGAGTTCCTCAGTCGCTTGGCAAATCCTTGTGGCATCGATCGTATGGAAAATGTTCCTGAAATATCAAGTTCTGCAACTACAGGAGATACCGAAGATACCTTCAATCGCACAGCCTTTTACGAATCCATGATTCTAACCGCAAATCAAGGTCTCCTGAAGTTAGATAACCTTCTACAAGCTGAACCAGTAAGAAGAAGAGGAATCTTTTTAAAACCCATAAGTACTAATTCGTAATTAAAGCCGAATTTTAAAATGTAATTTCTTTATCTCAGAGTTTACCAAAATGTGAAGGAGTCAGACTTGATACTCTTCCGAAAACTCAAAGACTTAGTACAACCAATGTAAGTGACAAATTTAACTCCTATATAATATAATTGCCTATAAGTTTAATAATTCCACCTAATTCGAAAATATTTCTCAAACTACCTTTCAGGAAGAACTATTGTTTCGAGATATTTACGCCAGCGGAGTCTTCCTGGCTGCTCATTTGCATATAATGATTCTCGATCGCCAACTTTCAGTTGTCGGACTCAACAACGTTCGAGATGAAGATTTGAATGAACATCCCGAAAGTTTGCCTGCTTGGCGAACACTTCGCTGCGGAAATGAATCTGACGAATTCGTACCAAGTCTTGAAGTTCTTACTCTCAACATCGAGGAATTGCTCTGTACTGTAGTTAGTTCCGCTAACCTCGAGCAAAGGGCGACATTCAGAGGACCTTTCAATCGCTTGACTAACACAACTTTCTTTCGATACCACTCTTCTTGCTCGACGCTTCAAATCCGAGATTGTCTTGTCATTCAGGAAACAAAAACAGCTCTGAAAGCCATATCTCTCGCATTCAACACTCTTTTGAATGAATCAACAGCCTCGTCAGGTATGGGTGGTGGTAGAGATCATTACGAAATACACACCAATGACATTCATTTTTAAAATTTTCACAAATCAAAACTGGAATTACCGATTGGCTTTAAAGATCACTAGGATATAGCTCATATCAGTATTATTAGATGTAAGTTAAGTTTACGAGCTTATCACTCTAATACTCCTTCCACAGAATTGTTCACGCAGTTCATATTTCAAAAGAAACAAAGATTAGGAATAGTATAAATTAAGATACAAACTAATTAATCCACCAAACTTCAATTGAGAAAACAGACTTCACACGAAACAGGTTCTTTTATGGTCACTCCTGGCGAATACATTTGTCATGTAACCTAAAATTATTACTACTTACTACCTTTTCAGCATTCTTTTAGTTAAATATATCTATTATATGTGTACTTTACGGGGGAGGCTAACTGTCATTCCATTAGATGTTTATTTAACTCGCCTTTAGACAGATCACACATTTGATATATTAATAGAAGTGATGGCTTTAAACGTGATATACCATCTTGATAGTAATTAGGATAATGATATATATTCCTTATTGAAAACTCAGTTTTAAATGAGTCAAGTTTACTATTACATCTTCACATTAGTTCAGGTTAAAATTTATGCTTAAGTATTTCAAACTAAATGTTCAAATGTGTCGTATTGTAAATGTGTATTTTAATTATTCTTAGCAATTACTCATGTACAATGTACTCATAGCCCGAATTCAATCCGTTCGGTATTTTTGACTTAAATCTTCCTAAGAAGATAACTAATAGATTATTTTATGAAATAAGCATATTTAGTGTTTAGTGATAGTGATAGGCTTCTTAAACAATTTTGTACTTTATCAGTGAGAGTATAAGAAGACTAGCAATACGTAGCAGCTTAATGTATGTCTTATAATAGTTAGGTAGTCCTTACAGGGGAATATGATACCGTAATGAGCTTATTAATTTTTCCAGATTGTGTGTGCCCAGGCTTTCTGCTTCACACTACACATTTCAGGAATTATTTGCTATACTTAATAATTGTTAAATATATTGCATGAATATCAGACTTAGATTAGTTTTAGCTACACTACATAACTAGCATTTTAGTTGTCTAATTAATAATTAATTATAATCGTATCTGAATTTTTCCCTGATCATCACGCTTAAATGGTGATGGGTTTTTGTTCAGAGCTTCATGGTTGTCTAAATAATGGTGTGTTCTAAATTCAAACTGATTGTGAGTTAAACTTGGTATATAAAGGTAATTAATAAAGCAAATTGAAAGCAGAAAACATTAGTAGCAACCAATATTTTATTTAACACAGAATTTATGTTCAAGACTTTACATCCCAAGGAAAAATCTTTCTGTGTGGACGCAATCTATTACTTACATTAACCAATCATCTACAAAAATACACAACGAGAGACTACGAGTTGTTTCTTTAAAGAAAAAGTTCAAGCAAGGGGCATTTTGAATCAAAGCAAAGAAAGCGAGAGATCGGGTATGCAAAGTTGAGCTTAAGCGAATCTATTGATCCTCCAATCACTACAATCTGTGTAAATAAAAAACAGAAACATTTTTATTGATTTCCAATTCCAGCCCTTGAAAGGGTGAGAATTTAGAAACTAGTTTGGATTGACGTTCTGAACGGGCAGAGTAACCTACGGTCAACTCAGACAGGAGAGTGGACGGAGAGTTTGAGTCAACTCTGCTTCTGTTCAGTAGATGTCTGACCCTGCATTGAAAAAAACTGTTTGCTTGAGGTCTGAACAGACTACAGAGAGACTACAAAAGTACTACATAAGCCGTAAGGCCGTAACAGTCAACGCTGCGTGTTTTCAGTAAATGAACTACATTTCAAAAATCTCTTTGCTTGAGGCCTGAGATTAATATTATCAGACCATTTAACTCTTCTTCTACCCCAATAGAAACTAAGAATGAACAGAAGACTTATCGAAAGCCCCGCATTTTAACTTACCCAGATTTTCGATTTTCATGAAATTGTTGATGAAGGGAACGAAGACTATTTGAGGTAGATTTATTCAAGCCCTGATCAGTACTGATCACAGAAAGCCCAGCGATGATTGTTGAATTATGTGCTTAACTTGACTTTTATACCGTTAACTATATAAACAGGAGTAAAATACAACAATCTCCATCTGCGATAAGTACATATAAATACATATCATTACTAATCAGACTCACAGAATTCATAAATTGTAAATTGATTGAGTTTTAAAATATTAGAGCATTTGTTACTTAAATTCGAAGCATTTTTTAATAATGACAAATTGCAATTTATAAGTACTATGATTTGTAAATACGGCTTCACCAGTTCATCTTAAACTATTGTGTCTTTAAAGCTGAACGTAAGCTTACTTTTATAGGAGTATCACATATGCATTTGCATTCCTTGAATTCGAATTCTAGGCGTAGACAATTGTTTTAAATACAGTTTTTTTCTAACCCAACTCCGTATTTGATTATCAGAGATTAAGTGTACGATGTGCGCGTATGGCACTAACAAGTGATGGTCCAGTGGGATGACTTCTCAATAAGATATTATTATCATTTTCTACATTCAATTCAAACGTACAAACTGAAATTGACAGTATTATGAGGCGTGAAATGAACGGATTGGAATCGGATTTCGGTTCTCTTTGGCCACATTTGATACACACAATACAAGAATACGAACACTTTCTTTTGACCGACGCCGCATCCTCTTCACTTCTTTTTACTCTTTTGTTCACAGATATTATGAACTATGAAAAGAATAAGAATGCCTTTTGCATTCCTTGCTGATCAAATCAAAGTTACTTTAATAATATGCGCATCCTCAGCGTGGCAAAGCCCAAGCTTTGTACATCCTTCCATAATATATATATATGTGTGTGTGTGATTGTTGATTGTGTATTTCTTTTTGTTGTGCGAAGGAATCGATGTAAATAATAAATAAATAAATAAAAAATAGTAAGCTATTGAAAGAAACAAAAGACACATTTCATATTGCTCATGAATTTATGACTGGCTGAGTGTAAGAGTCGTTTATCGCCAATCCTCAATAGTTCACCAGACACAATAAAAAGAAATTGAACATTCAAGATTTTCCAATTCCGATTCTAATTCAAAAACAGCAATAAATATTTCGAGATAAATGAGGAATGTTTCGTATCAAACAAAATGTGAACCTGTGCGAACAGTCAAGAGTAATAAGAATAAGAATCCATGTCCACTCCTATAGCGTTAATACAAAACGAAGTGATGGCAGCAGCCTAAGATCTCCCCGTTGTAATAAAAATTCTTCATCTCATTGCATAACGGGTTTCAATATTTAATAACATACATATATTGGACTCTGTGAGATTTAAATGAGAGTCTCGTCTTTAATACATTCTGCGCCATGCTGAATCTGATTATTTGTGTGTCATTTGAGTCCCAATAAGAGCCAAAAGTTGGGACACAAACATATTTTTTAGATATTCAGATTCCTTTCATTTCACAAAATACAAGCTGACAATGAAATTGCTGCAGGCATTATTATATTCTTCGTACATAATTATATCATTACACTCTTGAGTTAGGCTTTGACAAAAAGATGAAGATAAGACACAAAACGAGTAAACACATTTTTTGTAAAGAACAAGCAGGGGACAATGAACAATGAGAGAGACGTGATGTGATATCATTTATGCCTTGTTGTTCATTATCCCATAAAGTCTCAGTTTTACCCTTCAGCCCTTCAGTCAATTAGTTAATGGCATCCACTTTGCTCTTGCATTCAGATTTCAGAATGAAGTGAGTGTCTATTATAGAGAGAAGGGACGTAGTAACGTTACAAAAGTGACTCACTTCTAGTAACTTAACGTGACGAAATAAGAAACACTCTTAGGAGTAAAAAACTTTTAAGTGTCACACACACCTCCTGACATGATCATTTTGATAATACAAGAGAGAGAGAAACTGAAAAGCCTTAAGGTAAGACATGCAGGAAGGTTCGAGTGGATGAAGGAACAATAATGGCTCTTATCAATTATCTTTCTAATTGTCAATTAATTGGGTTCAACCCTTCATGCTATCAAAGTAATGGACATTAGAGCGGCGGTGTGTGTATGTGTAAACCAGAACTAAAAGATACGATACACAGAGAGAAAGGTTTTGATCCTATCTCCTCCGTCTTCTGTGTGTTGTTTGATATTGCTATTACAATGACTCAGTAGAAACCAACAAACAGTTCGTTGCAATCCAATGAGAAAAGTGCTTTCAACAATCTCAATCCTCAGGTTACTCCCCCTCTTACTTCATTGAAACTGAAATAATAATATTATCCTTTATCCTACTGTCCGTCAACTTCATGAATCCGTAATAATTACTTTTGTTCGAAATAAATAATGAGTAATTAGTAATATAATACTAATTATCAAGCCAAGTTTTTCAATCAACAAATCTATTTGGTTTTTTTAAACAGGAGCAATATGGAAAGAGTTTAGTAGAAGTTTTTGTATTTCATTTCTGCATGACTACTTCATCATCATCATCATTATCATCATAATCGGCCACCTGAATTTTCTTTTTGCCTAACTTAAACCCAGAAGTGGAAGTCGACACGGTACGAACTTCATTTTGTTCAGTAGAGAGACAATTGATTATGTCCCTGTGCCACATACAAGGCTTGTGTGTTGTGTAATAGCTTTTAATCCTATGCGCAATGGGAAGTAAAAAGAGTTAAACCGAGAGTCTGGCGAACTTATAAAATAATACATTGTATTTTCATATAAATAATAATAATACAATGTGCCTCGTATTCAAGTACTATTTCGTTTTAGTCAAGTTGCCGAGTATCGGATTGTTGGATTATTCTCGGAGAAAACATTTGCGATGTTGCTTGCAAAGAGAATTAAAAGTTTCGAGTCCCGAAAGCACTCGAGAGCCTCTCTTCTTTCGGTTGAAAACATTTAATGAATGCGGGCTCAATATTTTTCTGTGGACAATACATTTGATTTTATTGAAGGATTTGGACAAGTTGGTCTCTTGCGTATTGTCAAGTCCACCAATACAGAGCGACTGTCACAGGCGAGGCTCTTGAGTCTCAATATTTTCGATTGGCACGTGTGATTTTTGTTAAATTGTTTAAGAGGAAGGAACGAAGTTTTTCATACACTATGGATTGTTTGAAGAACACTCGAAGAAAACACAATGAAGCGAGTAAAGAGGAGGAAGCTCAGGTTTTTAGGAGAGAATTTGTGCCAACTCTAGCGTTTTTATCTGGAGAGATGACTTTTTTGGCTTTTATCTTCAGTCTCAATATGACACTTCATGTTTTTGTATGTAACGGAAAGTTAGAAAAAACTTTTCCTCCTGTGGAACTGCAGAGGAGCAGACTCTGTCCAGAAGAATGAAGACTGTCCTAGTACGAAGTCACGAAATCGCACCCTCTTCAGTCCACACAGAGACAATGTCGTATTATTGCGTATAGTTAATACTCCAAGTTTGCATTATTTCTAAAATGAGTTTTGTGGCACAAATTCTTCAAAATGGTCTCTTTTTTCTACTAAAGTACGTCTACAAGTTTAGATTAATTTTTACAGAGATTTTTCATTCGTCAGCACAACACAAATTTTTCCGTCTCTCTGTTACACACATAGCTCAGTAAAACTGCCAGTTATCCTTTAAAATTAATTAATTAATTAACAAATACTAAATTGTACATGAATTCTCATGACAAAAAACTTTTAAAAAGGTATCTACTCTTGATTTACGTTATGTCTTAATTAAGAGCCCAATTAGGAGGATCGGGGCTTTTCATCCCGTTATAATGACTGTAATAATAATAGTAATAATGACTCTACTTTCTATCCATTCATTTATCCTGCGAGATCACACTCTCTTCATTTTCTCTGAAAGCGCCTCATCAAAAGTTTGTTTTGTGCTCGTTACTCTTCAATAAAGTACAAAACAGAGGCAGACTGTTTTCACAGACGAGAGAGATGTGTTTGGCAGTAAGCTCAGAAGCTCGTACACGATGCATCATAAATATTACAAGTCTGAATGGTATGATGAGCTGATGAAAAGACTCGCCAGGCGTGATAATTATCCGGCTGAATGAAAAACAAACCTCATAAAGCGAAGTGAGAAATGCTAAGAAGAACATATAACAAGATAATTACATTCGTGTGAAAAAATATTTTTCATTTTGTCATAAAATCACTCGCGAACAGGGAGAGATGAGAAAAAGAATGCACACACACACACACACACGAAGAGATTAACTTGAATTTATTTGTAAGAATATTATTATTTTTATTTTGTAAATCTCTTCAAGTGGAGAAGTGAAAAAAAATGTGTTCTCGGTCGTTAAAATGTTTCGCTTCATTACTTCCTTGTTGAGCATACAATATTTTACTTAACGGTGCTCACACACTCTCGTCAACTCCAAGTAATAATATAACATGGATTGTTGCGTATGTTCGGAACTCACAAGAACCCATGAAGCACCTACAAATAATTTTGTGTGTTAGAAGGCATGAAAATATTTTCGGCTTTCATTCATCATCCCCATATAAAGTGTGGATCCAACTGGGCCCATACCTAATCTCATTTATTTTAATTGACCAATTTTTTCCTCTTACTCTTTACACACACATCATCATACCTTTTTGTTCTTAATGGAATTAGGAAGTACGTACGTGTACGTGTAATAATAAGAATAATAATAATAGTAATGGGGACTCACATACACTGAACTTATTATTATATGTTGGAAGACAATGAGGAAAGCACGTTCCGTGTAGTCCCGTCATGTTATTTTAATGTTCCTTGTACTATTCTTGACAAGGAGAAAGTTATCGCACCACCACCACCACCACCACGACCAAAGCTGAAGAAAAAGTAGAGAAATTTTGTTGATCAAAGACTTTGTGAGAGACAGGTGAAAAATATTATTATGAGGAAAGATAGATACGACGACGGGGGCGAAAGAGGAAGCAGGAGCAGATGAGACAAAAGAGGCGAGTGTGATGAGATGATGTTCTAATTGCATCAATCGGTCTAAAATCACGAAGGAAAGAAGTAGTGTACGTGTGATGAGAATTTAATGGTCGGGATAATGACACATGACAAGAGTCGTACGAAGAAGTCACTCATCATCACACTCTAAATCTTGTCATTTCAGCTTTGTTACCAAATAGACGCGGCCACACATAATATACTAGCACTCTCACATTCTCCCGTACACTCCCACACAGTTTACTTGGGGAGGCAACTTTCTCCTTCCTTATACACTCCAATCCAACAGCTTTCACACTTTCACACGGAAAGTTGAGAATAAACAAAACATGTATCGTATCGTCAAACATACTCGAGGACTGCGACGTAATTCGTAAATAATAATCTAAATCTTTTCCTTAAGTAAATATATGTATAGTCTCTGTAAAATAGACTTCTCTGAACTTTTAGGTCCAGTCTAATGCATACGTAGTATACGAACAATCTCTCGTTTAGCTTTATTAGTATCAAGATCGAATAGTTTTTAGATAAAGGGATAATACAGTTTTTCAAAGTATTCATCTTTTTTTCCTTGAGGACTCATTTTTTCATTTTACAGCAATGAAGGATGCAGAATTTGCGGATGATGAGCAGCAAAAGAGCAGAGCAAGTGGTTAAGCAATTTAATGAGGAGGATAATGATGAAACAGTTTTATTCATTTGTTGAAAAAGCGCTTTTGGCACACATAGAATTATGTAAGAGAGTTCTTTCCCTGTCAATCACTATCCTTTAGGGTTTCTCCCTAATGAGATGTAAAAATGTTTTGAGCCTTCCACCAACCCTATGTACACTTCATTACAAATTATTTTACAAAGTTTAGATGCTGCTGCGTGTAGAAGAGAGTGAGAGAGGCACAAAATTATAATTGCACGAAGTGAAGATAATAATAATGACTTGGTAAAAAGTGGGTACTACTATTTGTGAGTATTATTGTACATGAGAGTGAGGTGAACATTTCCGTGAATTTGTTTTCAACGCAGAGATAAATAGTTAGGCAGGATTCATCAAAATATTAATAGTACAATGGATCATTACCGGACACCGGAGGACAATGGGTAATGAAGTGGACTGTAATTTGCACTTGTCGACTGATGTTTGTCACCTTATTGTATTAAACTTTGTGTGTTTGTCAAAGGCAGGAGACACAATAGTAGTCATATATAAAGGCTTAAGCCAGGCATGTAAAAAAGAATTCAAGTCATCATCAAGAGCCACTTTGTGTCCCATTTTGCGTCCAAATTACATGTTTCACTGGTTATCTCTTGTGTGTATCACACCTACAGTAATTTTTACATTTACAAATGACGACGACGACGCGACGCTGCTTGGTTGTATAGACTCCGTGATATCTTTATCATCATCAAAGACGCGGAGAGAGAAAAGTAATTGGAGTCGAAATAGAAGTGTGTTGTATAGTGTGTGTGATTTGGACTCAATGCAATATATAGACGCTCCGCTGTAGCAATGAGAAGTTTTTTCTCAGAAAAGAATAAATAATGATAATGACATGAAAAACGGGTGGAGTGAATTGCTTTCGGCACTTTAGACTTTTAAAAAATGACTACATCACACAATGTAGCGTATCATTTATTCCCCTAATATTCAAATGAATTATGTTTTATCGCATTGTGACCTAAGAGAGCTGAAAGAATTGTGGATTTTTGTACAAGTCGTGCTTACGATGATGTGGTCAAGTGTATTTTATGGACTTTTTCAAGAAAATCTTCAGTCTGTGTGTGTGTGTGTGTTGGTAAATTGTTGGATGTGTTGTAAAGGAAAAGCTAGTCGTGCGTTTGTAGAACATCAAAAATTCTTTTGTGTTGTAATCCTAAATTTGCACTTGACAGTGTGAATCAAATCGTTAGATGAAGACGTAATGGTCAAGTTATTACAGGGATAACTATACATCATCTGAATACGCTTATATTTCAAACTGTAGGCCTATATATATATTATATATATATATATAGGCCTACAGTTTGAAATATAAGCGTATTCAGATGATGTATAGTTATACCTGTAATAACTTGACCATTACGTCTTCATCTAACGATTTGATTCACACTGTCAAGTGCAAATTTAGGATTACA
>Ga0194135_10000779_pt1 | contig 18607 bp, 11 predicted proteins | sample LitLau_LLRF_2013_FD_134024 | JGI IMG/M metagenome (GOLD analysis project Ga0194135, IMG submission 134024) | Freshwater sediment microbial communities in response to fracking from North America - Little Laurel Run_MetaG_LLRF_2013 (version 2) | ecosystem: Environmental > Aquatic > Freshwater >...
ACTACAACTACAGACACAACCTTTGGGGTACCTTCTACTCTACATTGTACCCTACTACTCTTGTGTTGTGAGTGCGTGAGGGGTGACATTTACATTTGGACGGGACTATTTATCATCCCGAAGAGATTTCATTCATACATAACGCAACTCATTTATCCGAAGCTACATCACACGACGCGTAATCGGTTTAAGCAATAATATAGGGTAACAAACTTCTCTCCGTGGAAGAATTCATAAATATTTCTTGAATTAACGATTAAAAATCTTCCAATCACGGTTCACCAAATTCTCATCTGTCTAGCTTTCTGTTTCATCAGTGTGTATGAATTGTTTTTAGTCTGTAAATCAATTTTTTCGTTAACATTTTAATTAAGAATGAACTATATTTAACCAAGGAAGCTACCACTCTGTCCAAGCCCGATATTTTTCACAGTTGGCTATAATTGCCTATCTGAATATCTGAAAGACAATATATGTCTTTCCATAATTATTTGTGATTTAAAAAACGGTAGGCGACATGAGCGAATCGGGGTTGAACAGTCCGGTACTCTCCCCCGTAAGAACAACAAAGATAGTAGCAACAGGATTTGTATTCCTATGAATTTAGAGTATTTGATCATCATCACCATTTACGATTTACTATCTCATCATCAACCCTTTCAGAATTTTTTCGTGAAATTGAGCTCCTGTTTAACACAAAGACCTGTTTATATCCATGTATATATATATTCGTACACTTTATAGCTTTCCCTATTGACCCCTCCTCGAGTTTTCGGGACTTCTATACATCGACAACATCATCATCATCATCAGTTTCAGAAAGTATTAAATAACTTCAATAAATCTCCATCCAAATCTAAACTTTCATAGAAAGCCTTTCATTTATTTTTCCAGCAATATTTATGATTAGCCAAGTGGTGATGATGATGATGTAGACTTTCCTACTATTGGAGTATCAAGTATGATATTTCCCCTAGAGTTATTTCTTATCATTTGATGTAACTGAGCTCTAGCATCATCATAGGAGCAAGCAGTGTGCAAGATCGCCGAGATTCGTGAATGTTTTGTGCTTAATCGTATAAAGCTCATAAGCTAACTTCATGCATCAATGATCACATCTTGTACGAAGTGCAAGTGCATCCCATGGATTGTGTGGGACCCTGTTCTCTATTATGCAATACAACCACCACCCCTGCTGACTTCCAATTTTAATACCCTATTTGTACGACTGATCAATTCAACACAGAATATACATTAGATGAATGCCCATCTTCTTTACTACTTGTACCCATGACCGTCTCTCGTACTACAAATGTTTACAACAGTCTCATTCGATCCGCAGACAAGAAAAGATCTTTATTACTCAAACTTTCCATTTTTGGATTCTAAATGGCCTGTGAAGAAGAATTCGAACACAACTAATTGCAAGTATACTTAAGAACTCCGTGGAACAACAAAGTCACGACTCGTGAAAAGTTGAAACAAATGTGAGTTGGAGAAGGACAAGAATTTGTTACACTTCGCAAAGGGTTAGTTTTGTTGGACGTCAAGCCGCCTCCCAAGTGAGAAAGAAGAAAAAGCAGCAACAATAATAATAATAAATGGAAGATTTCTTAACGTGACCAAGTCAAATATCTTTTGTGTGAGTTGGACACATGGTCTTGAGCAGAAGAGTTTGTCAGTCAGGTGTAGCACAACTTCATTTAGTTGTCAAAACAGTTCATGCGGTTCACTCCCTTCGACTAGCTAAGTGGTGTGAATTATTGTTATGTCTTTCAGATGAGAGAATTGTGTCTTTTTCAGCATTGTTATGACTTAAGGCACAAGATCCATATATATATTTCTTTCTAAGGAATGTCTAATGTTAGCACAGACTCAAGGATGAGTGACCTGTGACTTTTTGAAAGTCAACTTATACGTGGGGGTTAAGTGTTGCATCATAACTCACTACATATGTGCCTATAGTTCATTCGTAGACACGCCTGCTTTTATTATTACTTAAAATCTCAGATATTGTCGAAAAGAGTAGTCCAGGTTGAAAAAACGGTTCTGTAAAATGGAAAAGGACATTACAATCAATCCCAGTCGACCTACGAGAAGAAGTCTCATTCCGACTTCCTCTACTTTAGTGACAGAACCTTATGTGCCCGTTAGAGACAGAAAGCCTCCACTTCCTTCAAGACCCCCTCCATCCCCATCTTCCTTGATTCCCATGCCAAATAATAAGACAGGGTCAAAAAGTGAAGTGACCATGTCATTTAGATCGAGGAACACTGTGAAGTTTACTGCTAATGCTTTTTCTGCACTCAACAACAAAGTCTATTGCAATAAGAATGATTCCAATGTTTCTCATCAAGATCAGCAAGGAAATGTGGACAAGGAAGAGGGAGAAAGTAATGTAATGACATCAACGTCAATCTCAGTCGCAGAATTGGCTACAAGATTTCTCGAAGAGAATGTCCGGAAGTGCATCAAACCACGGATATTTCCGGTACGTTTTCCTCCGTGTCGTGTGCTTTATTGTATGCTTTCATGCACAATAATTTTTCATGACATTTTCGTCAATTTCCTGAGGGAGTTCTGTGCACTGCACATAATACAACTCCTTCAAGAAGTTTGGCTTTCTTACTATTATACGTCTTTCCCCTCTCCTTCTTTCTCTGTTTCTTTCACATTATTCTTTGTTGGCATCCTGTAGCTTTTATTATTACCAACTTATAGGGAGTGGACTTATTGGTCATCTCCAGTTACTACTTTCTTTGTGTTTATCCAACGCCTTCAATATTATAATTAAGTCAATCCGCAGGCACGGATTAAGAGGATAAGCATTGCAATGTATCCCTCATAATTTCAACAGTTTGCTTCCAGTGTTGCAGTTCACATTTAATTTCAATCTAGAAGAATCGGACAGTAATACATTTGGAAGTTACAACCAGCCCCCAATGTCACCGTTCAATATATAAATAATGCTTTACGTGCTTTCTTCATCCTTAGACTTCGTACATGTAATTTTCTAAGGCTAATTGGAAAGGCAGTTGCATCCATTGGACGCAGCGACGTTTTAATTAGAAAACTCATCATCATTGTGGTAAAGTCTCTCGTGGGAATACGTAAGGCTCATGTGCCCTTTGATGATAACTCGAGTAGAATTTTTATTAACCTTGTCAAACACGAGGTTGAACATGTTGCCAAAAATTCCAACTTTCGTTCTCTTCTCACTAACTTCATGAACTTACCTAATCATACCACGTAGATACTTTCACATTGAACGCAGAGTGTGAAGAGCAGTTTGTCCCACGAAGTTCATTTAGAAAGTTATAGCTTTCACTTGCTTTCTACTCGTGTTTGTATGTAGTATATAGTAGTCTTTGCGGGCAAAGAATCTTGTGTGTGTAAAATAAGGACTGATGATACTCACAGACTAGTTTTGTTGACGATGATTTAGATGGAGAACACGTCATTTCTAAATGAAAGAGTCCCGACGCCTTTTGTCTTCACGTCTTCGGAAGCCAAGACGAGGCGGATTCATGAAACACACAGACAATGCATGTTGCAGCATGACACAGACACACGATCGTCTCCTTTAGTCTATCCGCGTTATATAAATCCACAGTTGGATGTTATAAGTAACTCGAGAATCTTCCGAAGAAATGCTGTCTTCAGTGAAAACAGGTATGTGCTTGGAATTCATAATATAATACCCGAACTTTCTTTTAACTCTTCTTGTGGAACACTACAACAAAGGAGAACAACTATATATACGCATTCTCCGAGTCTCCCGTATGTATGTGTTGTGTACCCACCACCGACAGTGAAAGTCATTTTACATGCCTCGTAAAAACTAAGCGTGCTATGAACAAGTAAAACTGACCACAAAATGTGCATTCCACAAGAGAAAACATGTCATAAAAGTGCATTAAGATTTCATTCGATATGAATACCAAATAGTAAATTGAACGAAAAGTGCTTTCCTGAATAGCCACATCATTAGTGGCCAATAGATATTGTTTATGACCAGTTTAAACACATTTACATGAGAATCATTGGACTTTAGAGTGCCTATGAAACACTTTTTTATTAGATGCACGGAATATAAATATAAAAAGTGCAAAGAGTGTGAGATCCAAGTCGGGTTGCATGCTTGATATGGCTTGGTATACATAGATTATGTCGCATACTGTACATACACACGAGAGCAGATTAATGAGTTTCCTCGATTTGGTTTGGAATCGGCCTAAATATCTAAATATTGCATTGAAATGACATTCCATTTCATGGTTTGTCCCACGTGAAGGAATTATTATTTTGAAGGGTGAGTAATGGGGAGCGTGTCAAGGTCTCATTTTTCAACGGTTTATCTCTTCATACAACTCATACGTCCACCTCCACCTTTGCCTTCCTCCGTCATTCCATCACGGGATTAGTGTTTCAATCCTTTAATTCTTTCACTGACATGCTGATTTTGTTCCCGATACAAACTTTAGAGAATCGCAAAACTCGTCTGGATTATTATTACCTTCAGACGTTCAAAATTATAAATGGACAACACTGAGATACGAGGAAACCGACAGGGTGGGCAAAGCAATTCACCTGGTTAATGAGACCTGTCATGCAACCCCGATTAACCAAAAGCTTTCGCATTTTGTTTCTTGTTTTCCTGTAATTTAAATACGCAGCTGCGTTTTCCAACCATTTTTGACTTAAAGTCTACAAAGATATTTTCAACTCTGCATATGAAACGCACACACAAAAAAGTTTTCTTCCCTTGCACCAAAGGATTTTCCTCCTGGTCATCATTCTGCGATCTCTGAAAAGGTCGTATAGTGGGATTCAGTATGAGATTCCGCGAACCCAAATAATCAAGCCAGTTTCTCTGTAATATCATTCTCGTGTAAAGGTCACGTACGTATACTATGTATGATATAAAACCCTTTCCCTCCATTAGTCAGACTCATTTTCTATCTGCTTCCATCAGAAAGTCACCGTAACGGTTCAAGTTGTCGACACTGATCTTGTATAGGGACTATAAGCACTAGATACATTCTTAGGCTGCATATAGAAGCGTTGGGGTGACATGGAAAGTGTTTATATCAGAGAGTACCTTACAATCACTCTCCACGTCGCAATGCATCGGTCACACACTCGTGACTTTCATTGTTCTCTCTTTTTTAGGAAACAAGTCAATTTGAGAACGACTTTTTACAACTGTGTTCTTTCTTATATAAAAAACCGAGAAAGCTTTAAAATCTGTGTAGAGAGGGTTTGTGAGTGCATTGCAAGAAAGAAATGAATGTAGCGACACATTTCATTTCGTAGTGTAATGGCTCAATCCAAATGACAATTTCACCCCTGCAAGAATCCAAGAAATGATGCGTTTTATCCCCCTCTTCTTTCTCAACTTTCTCCGTATCTCCTGTGTCCCTAATGTCATATTTACATAATGAATATAGCGATCATTTTAAATTTTAAGACGATCCTTAGCACACAACCCTATTCAGATTACGTTCTTCTAAATTCCACACTTAAAGCACATGCAAAACGACTCCTTACTACGCTCTTTATGAGTTCATTTTTAAATTATTAAGATAACGAGCTTCATTTGTACCACCATTGACGCGTTTCAGTAAACTTTTTATTGAGTCATTCTACAGCATAGGTACTTCTCATTATGTAGTAAGATAAGCTGAATTAGAGTAAATTGTCTTAAGTACAATAATCAATCGAAGTGTCTTCGAAATCCAAACTTTCTCCTTCATGTTGTCCAACAGAAGCATTATGAGGAGCTACTGTCTATCAGTATACCTCTCACATCCATAGCATGCAATACTATTATTAGCATTAATAACGCTACCTCCAGTTTGCAGATGAATATCCTTTTCTTTCAGAGAAAACGTTCGATCGCATTGAGCCACAAAGGACATATACTATGATACTATTCATCAATGGAAAAATTACAAAAACGGATTTACATTTTCTTAAAAAATTAATGCTAGAAAGTGGAAGTGAGACTGATGATGATACAATATTGGCTGTGGAAAAATGGATTTATTTAGTGTTAACTCGATTCAGGCCTGTCTCACCTTGCCTCTTCCATTTCGTTCATGTGGCTTTGTGGCCTATAGAAAATTAAGCCAACCTCAGCGGTTTCGAAAGCTCTACAGTTTTATTTCTCTGTCAATTTTCATTAGATTTCCTTCTTTTGTAAATGGATATTAGAACAAAGAATTTCGCGATTTTAGCTCAATTTTCTGACATCCTGACCAAATTTCTGACAAAAAACCATTTGGAAAAGTGGCAGATTCATTCAAAATCTAAAACATAATTATATTGAGTATCAATTTTATGATAAAGCACAAATTCTCACTTGTGTCGTGTGTTAGGAGGGGTGCACATTCGCGTTTTAGTGATGAATTGAACATGAAAAGTTGTTCATTTTGGTGTGGGTGTGTAGTGAAGTGGGACGTGGGAGACGATGGATTGACTAGACTCATTTCTTTCACCTATTCATACATCGTGTGGTGCAGATCATTCTGACTTTCCCTTCAGACTATCCAGACAGAAGGAATGGAAGGGTTTTTCCTACAACACAACTTCGAGAGTCGTGAAAGAGAAAGAAGGGGATGGAAGTGTTGAAGTGCCCTTCCTTGACAAAGTACAAAAATACATCATCTCGTTTCCTTCTTCTATTGTTGCCTTTACATCAACGAAAGGTATTTATTATTTCTCCCTCATCTTTAAAGGGTAGAGGTTTTGCCGTTTAAACTTTTCACGAATGAGACTTTCTTCTCAATTTGCATGTTACATTGGCATTTTAAGAATTCAGGTGCGTATACAATTACCGACTTTGGACGGATATTTTAGATGGTCAGTAATAGTAGTCTATGGTATGATTCATAATTCTTCACCGAGTATTTTTCATAGCTGTTTACTCACTAATTACTTTCATGTCATTCTGGGCATCTTTAGAAAGTATAAGTACACTCCAGGGAGACAAATTAACCCTCACAAATAATCTCATTGGAGTAGAGTGCAACGAAGGGCATCTATGACTGCATCTCCCCTTACAGAACGACCAGTAGAGCAATATTTTTGACTTATAGTGTTGCCCATGTGTCCGAAGAAAATACAGCTTGACGTAATCAAGAAGTCCCCTCGGCCAATAATACTCCATTATTAGCAGGGAAAGTGGCTAATACGACTGATAAGCTGAATTACTCAAGATGAGTGCCAAAAGGAACTCTGATTACACTCTCCCAAGTCTAATGACAGCGTTGATGATCATTATGATTAGATGAGAGAAGGGCAAACAATCCTTCTCTCTTTATGACTATCGTGTGGACAGCCCACAGCGTTAAAATTGGCTACAACTTCCTTTCCAATATAAAAATTGGTCTATGCTGTCAGAGTGTGCAGAAGAAACACATTAAAGAGCGGTTTCCTTCATGTTTCATTATCGAGAGATGTTCTTATGTAGGCGAAATCTCGAGTGTACACACACACACCACAGGGAAAGCAATTGAAGAAGAAAGTGCGTGTATGAGATGATGTGATCGATATTGCTTTTTTCTTCCTTCTCCATCCGCACAGTCCACAGATATTTGAACCCTGCGTGTGTTTTGTGAGCCCGATGAAGAAAAATTTCTTAGTCGTGTCTCGTCCTTTGTTCCCTTCCGAAGATGAGGAATGGATGCATCTTTCCCAAGGAAGAAGGGTTATCCTCTCTTATTACCTCCTTCGAACAACGTGATTCGAATTGTTATTATGGGAAAGTCTTTCTTACAATCAAACCTTCTCATCGTACATACATACGATGCATGTATTCTGCACATTTTTGCTTTTTCTGCCTGACCAGTAGTAGACAACGCGGGTGAAAGAGAAAGTACTTTTTCACTTTGACGGCATATGGATGAGGTCCTCCAACAACAGTGAAAGATTTAACGATAGAAACGATAGGCAAAGCGATGTGCTTATGAAGTTACGCAACCGGTTTATTCTGTGAGAGAATGTATTTGGTTCTTCTCTTCATCTACTTTACGTTAAAGAAAAGTTTTGGTCTGTCTATTGAAACGGAAGTTAAAGAAGTTGGGTCTTTCTTTCAGTCTCCTTTCTTTGATTCTTCTCTCCAGAAGCTCAATTTCACTCAAGTGGAAGAAGAATGCAAACGTGAGCTGAGTATTTGAAAGAGAATGTTCAATGAAAGTCAAAGCCGGAAGAAATTCACAGAGAGAGGTTCATTCCGAACAGCCTTTGAATTGGAAGGAATGTCAGTGTGTATTTACATCGGCTTTTGTACAAGAGGCATTGATGATACTAATGGCAAATGCAAGATTAATTGAGGGATGAATTAATAAGCTGAATTTGAACTCAACTGTCCATCACTATAGCCCATCTGGTTTCACTGATTGATTATCGTCTCATTCCTCAAGAGTTCAAGGAGTTTCAAGGGACTTTCGATAAATAGGCTTTCACAATAGAATTTCGATTCCATCCACACGGCAAAAAGTGTTAGTTAAAATTGCAAATGAAAGGCTACAGGTGAAAGTTTGCTGCGTATTTACAATTTAAATCGAACTTCGGCATGCATTTGTAGAATTTCTAGCCAGCACAAGTCTTTCAAGTCGATTTGAACAATTTACATTATTCATTGCACGAGATGAATAACTAGAAACAAAGCTGTCAGATTAGCACGCATGATTCTCACGATAAGCATACCAGTAGCAGTGGCAGGAAATAAATAACTTCTGTAGTTCTGTAGTGCCGGACTACTCCACTCCATGTTTTTGTCACACCTTAATTCAGTCGCTTGTTTTGTTAAGAAAATGCTTCCTGATTTTGACAAAGTTACAACTAAATAAGACGCAACGATATTTTTTGCTCGTGCACGTTAAATAATCGTAGTAAAAATTGGATTATTGAAACAGAATCAGCATATGGGTAGGTGCAAACGAACTCTTGATATTTTTATGTTTAAAAAGTCCTTAAAATCACAGTCATCATAGCCTCTCCCAATCAGCAGGTTAAATAGGTTAGGAATAATTCTGAAGAATTTGTAACGAACATGTATGCATTAGTCAAGAAGAACTCAGGAGAAACTCTTAATGACAGTTATTTCTTCTCTTAATTTCTTGGTAATGAGTGACTCAAGAATATCCTAAACAATGAGCTCAATTATGTCAAATGAACTTCTGGACCGGATGCATATGCAGCCATCAAAGCATGGACAATTTAGTAGAGCAAACATTTCCAAGTTGGGAATCATGCCATGCGCTAACTTGGCTCGTATAAGTGAGTCTCGGAGTGAACTTCACTAGCGTAGGTGTTCACAACTCCCCAACCAGACTAGTTTCGACTTCCTCTGAGACACAATCGTCCCTTTCCACTTTCCACTCTCTCTCGTGTCTTATTCTTGATATCATCTCGTCCTACCAGATACACCCAACTTACCGGAAGTGTAATGGACTGACCTAATCACAATTTTTTGGCGTCATCTCACTTCTCTCATACTTGTCACTAAACTATCAAAATGTGACAAGAAAAATTAGTGTCTGCTTCGAGTGGAGAAAGGTGATACGCTTTGCTACTATCAGGCAATCCGCATAATCTCATTTCGCCTCGCCACTTACACAACTCCCCAACACTTTGGTGGAACAATATCTTTATAATTGTCTTTGGACTTGGCACAATACGTGCAGTCAAGTGTTAAGGTGTCTTCTTTAGATATAATGCCATTGTTGTCACTGTCTCCCATCTCAGCTTTTTTTCGTGACTCTGTGTAGGTAATCCTCTTTGACTTGTCGGTCAGCCAGTAAACTTCTTGTCATTTATCAAAGTTGAATGTGCAAAGGCTCAAACTTTGAGCTCCTAACTCTCCCAAAATCTTTTTAGTTCTAAAAGACATGTAACTCTTGTAGACTGCAGTGTACATGAGATTTTATCACTACCTGAACTGCTAATGAAATTGTGCTATACTACTACTCGTATGCTACAGAAATGAACATACACGTTAATTTTCTTGTACTTAATACAATAGTCTGTGAGTCTTGCTGTATATGGTTTAGCAAAAGTGTCTGAAAACTCTTATGGAATCTTTATATTCTGAGCTACATTCTCAAGGAGTATTATAACTGGTAAGTAAACTTACAGGTCTAAATTATCGCTAACTCAATTAAGGCCGTAATGAAGCTTGCACATACATCCACCATCCATGCAATGGGGTGAATTGCGGTTTGAGAAGCGTGTTCTGGTCTGAATGATTGATAATTAGTCTCTCCTCAAACGAGGGATTGAAATAGAAAGACCGTCGATACGTGCACACATAAACGAAATAGATGCCGGCTGAGACTTACTAGAAGTTTGCTTTCAAGTGGTGAAAGTTGGGCCAGGGTGTAAACTCATAGGGGTAAATGCAATCATTTATCTTCTTCCCTCAAATCTCATCACAACTGCTGCATATAGTAGTAGTATCACTATATCCCAAACCTTGCACTTTCCTTCTGATATGTCTGCGAATTCGAAAATGTTTTCGGGATAAACTCTTATCAGGACTTCTTTCTGGTGAGCTTCGGATACGCATAACTTAATTTAGCCAATATAAGTCGACTATGAGTCATCCATTTCCAAGTTTATATCGCAGATTAGGACATTTATGATGGGAAAGTTAACAAAGCCATTAAGTAAAGTAGAAGAAAGGACTTGCAGGGTGGCTATTTAATTTGATTGGGAGGAACTCCAGCTTGCTCTTCGAACCCCTTGCGTATATTTTTCTTCCTAAGATGGATAAGAGCATTTAGTCTAGGCATTTATCACGATGAGAATAAACTCAACAGCTTCACTTGCACTTGGCAGTGGCACCCAACAGTTCTGGGAATCTTCATTCTGCCTTCTCTTCTTTCCACATATATTTCTCTAGTCATTTCTAAATCCGTGTGAAGATCAACTGTCTCTTTGTCTCTGTCATGATCACCAGCTCAGCTTTCCAGTCTCAGCAAGAAGTCTCTTCTCCAGCCTACGATAAACGACGACTAATTAGGACTGACGATAATAAGTTTAAGTCTAAAAGTTACTACGAATGAAATAAAAAGTTAACATGTCTCGAATATACACTTACTGTTGCTTATAGTTAGTACATACATATATACGTACGTAATAAGAAGGGATGGCTCGAGCCGCGATGATAAGTTGATGGTCGCATTGGCTGCTCCGTAAAACTGGCAGAGACATCGCGTTGTCTGTGGAACACACAATTTTTTTGTCTTTTTTGTATTTTTGTATTTTTTATCCATTCTTAGTGAGTGAAAGACGGTTTCTACCAAGTGATACTTAATGTTTAAGTGTAGAAAAAACTCCGAGGAAGGAAGTATGTCAATGAGGCTCTTAAATTTACTGCCCCTAATAAACATTACAAAACAAAACCACACGTTTACAAACTTTTCACTATATATTATCGAGGCTTTATGTTAAGTGGGTTTTTAGTGTATCATTCATTTTATGAGGTAATGGAAATTGGGAAAAGTATTAACGCGCTTCTCCATCTATAAAATAAAATTGCACACGGCACGACAGAGTCCATTAAGATTATATAAAGTGATGATGATGGTAGTTGCTTAAAAGAAAGTAGGTAGCGGATAATATATTTCAAATTTACTACACAAGAAGGCATTCGTACACGAGCAAAGGGAAATTTCGCGTAGAGATATGTCTGCACGTACCACGAGTAACAACCTTTAATTCATTTATTACAGAGAAAATAAAATTCATAACTCAAGCTCGCAACTCGCATTACTTACACCAAACTGAATAGCATTATGTCGACTGTGCAGACTCACATTTTAATTGAGCATATTTTAGATTTGCGATTATCCATTTTAGCTATATACCGAAATAGAGAAGGAATTCCTTTGGGCTTTTTATTTACAGCAATAAGGGCACACAGGTCCAAGTCGTAAAATGTACGTGGCACGAGAACCATTAGAAAAAACGCCAGCACGTACTCTTGGTGGAGTAGTACACAATAGGAGAGTTGTTAAAGTGAAAGCATTTTAGAACATGAAATAAAGACAAGTGGACAGGAAATGTGGACAGCTGGACGTTTTGCACTAAAAAATGAACGCTGTTAGACCTCGAGGTCAGAGTGTCCGTGTTGGTGGTAGCTCTAATAGCTAGCTTCTGTTGTGTAGGACTAAAACTGAACCAAGTGGTAGTGATGGTGGTGGTGGTGGTCATAAGATGAGAGTAGAAAGCAATGTGCATTGTTTCTTCCGGTAGTAAAAGCAACTGTTCATTCTATCACAATATCCAAACTCGGGAAACAACTGTGTCCAGTCACAATAACCTAGTATAACAAGCCTGTAGAAGAAGAAAGCTTAATTTAGAAGGCCAACGCACAGGCATACTCGGTTTAGCTTTCACAAGAATGCCGACCAGAACAACTTCGCCTAAATGCTTTTGAGGATCAAACATATTACATAACGGCTTGCGAAAATAATTTAGAATGGATTGTGTCCAGTGATGTGGAAATATGTGGGGCTTTTTTGTTGAGTTCCTTTCTCCTTTGCTCTCTCTCTCTCCTCTCTTTCTCGTGGGATGGAACAGATTATTAGTGTCCAACGCTCAAAAAACAATAATTCACAGAGAGTACGAGAACAAAAAGAGTAGTCCAAAGATCTGTGAGAGATAACACGGTACTCATTATTATTTACAACGAAAGTTGGATGTGAAGTGCACAAGAATAGAAAATGCTCGTGGCGATGAATGAAATGGAAATCACTTGCTTTTCAACCGCATCTCTGTCTCTTTCTCTCTTTGTTTCAAAGCTTTTTGAAATCTAGATTCTGTCATTCTAGAATACTCTAAATGAACACAAATATAGCGGAAGTGAGTGAGTTCGAATAGAAGTTTTGTCAACAAGATCTTTCTACAATGAAAGAGAGAGAAGTGTTACAGTATAGTACAGCAAAAAGTATAAAATGCCCGATGGGCAATTTCATTAATGGAATTTTGATGTTATTCTGTCCTTCGTGGTTTTGCGGCACTTGACGCAGACTGCAGGATTACTAGAACCAAGGTTTTTTCTCAAAAGAAGACGTATATGCGTTTACTGAATGTGAGAATTAAAGTTGTCAGTGGGATCTCTCGGAGCTTTCATTTTTCTTTTTTATAAATTTTTGTACGTTTTTTTCACAAAATTTGGAGCTTGGACATGAAATATTTAGCTTTGAAACTAATGTATCAGATAGACCATCGACTTGCCTTCATTAAGGATAGAAATCGACCAAGGTTTTAAGCTAGCATTTAAGGAAGTGAAAGTAGATTCCCGAATTTTCTCATCCGTATAATCTAAAGTGCACACGGCTAATCTCAGGCCATAAAATTGAATGGCTTGTGTCGTGTCTCGAAATAAGACGATATAATAACTTCATAGCTCTCAAGAAGTTTCAAGTGATACGCATAGCCGTTAGCATGAAACTAAATTAGATTGTATTCAGTCGGTTTAAAATATTGCTTTAAAAGTCTTACATAGGTTCTTATCAACTTATTAGGTTATCTGCTCTACTAATATGATAACCAGTGCCTTGTTATAATAATGGTTACTTGTTAAGATGTATGAAGAGCTTACGGAACTGCCACTGCCACTCCATGACTTTATTAGTACGAAGTATTGAAGAATTGAAGTGGACACCCATTATAATTTCCCATCAGAGTCCGGTGGTGCGTTAAAATTTCATAAATCGTATTTAACTTTCAAAAGGTAATGTGTAATATAAGATCCACGCTTTACAAAAGAACTTTTCAACCCTTTGAGAAAGACACTTGAAGGTTTAAACAACAATGAAATACCTGCACTTTATTTCCTGAGTCTCCCCAACGGAGAGTGGCATGCAATTTCCCCGACTGAATTTGGTAATCCTATCAAGCAGATTGATGTTTCATCCGAGTCAAGTTCAACCCTTTGGGCGAAAAAGACAAGTTGTGGTTAAAGTAGTGAAGATAAGCTTTTCAGACCCTCCGTACCACGACCATCCTAACCTTTTGTTCCTTAAAATCCCAAACATGCTCTGAATACCCAAATGGAAGATAAATATTTTGAAATCCCATCCATCCTTTCACTTTTGATACAGCATAAGACATTTTTCAACTGATCCCCTCGCACTGTATCCTCCGATTTCTAATCCTGTGAGATTTAAAGAATGCAACCGAATGTGCACAGAGTTTTTATGCATTTTGAATGTCACGACACACGACGACGATAAGGATTATCAACTAGGAGAAATTATATCAATATTGGCTTTTCACTGGAATGATTTATTCAGATAATTTGGTTGGCAGTACCTGAAACTTTTTTTTTCGAAGCAAAGAATACGAATAAAATAAGTCTGGCAAAGTAACTTATTAATTAACATTGCAAAAGTAAGCAAGAGCTACACTGTTAGCGTACTTTCATCTAGATTCAGTTCATTATAGAGATCAAATATCGACTGCAGATTTACTTTTAATCCGATTACGTATACTTTCAAGTGTGCTATCAGCTCAGCCTGGGTTAACTTGCTGGAATCAGTCAAACCTAAAGTCATCAGTAAGTTACTTCTTGAAGGAGCTGCTCTGCTTAGCACCTGTGTTATAAAAATCATTTTTCAGTATTAAGACGACACATGAACTCGTCTACATGAGATATGATAAATAATCAATGCATCAATACATTGTACAAAGTATGCAGAGCCCAATTATGGTACGAACGAAGAGAAAGATCATAGCTCCGTTGAAGGATAGGCAGTATACTCTCACTCTGATCGTTGTTTTCAAAGTCCCTGACGAGGCTTTGCAAAAGAATGTAGATAAAGTGGAGACCCCTGAACAATTAAAGTTTCAAGTTTCAGAAAGCACTTATTCGAATTTCTGTAAGTGTTACTTTATTAATGAGAAAGATTCAATAAGCGTCGTACCTTTTAAGCCACAAAAGAGATTCAGTGGCAAATGTCTGACGATTATCTGCTTCATGTTTCACAAGATGCTGAATATACTTGTATTTCTCAGTGTCTTCAGAATATTTGGCAGTTAATTTCTTGAAACCAACACATAAAGTCATATAAGTTAGTATAAAGAGAAAGCCAACAGATGAATTCCAGGTAGACTTTTGACATTCCTTACATTTATGTTTCCTTGAACATCTTGCTTCAATGGTAGATACAGTTTTCCCAAAGAATCTTTATAAATAAAATCTTATATTACATACGTAGTAAGTCTGGTAATACGCACGATTTCGCTTACCAAAACCAACTCTTACCAAAAAATGTGAGGATCACTTGAGATGCTTTCAAAAATTTGTCGGTAGGAACTTTCCCGTCTTCTAATTCAGGCCAGAATGTCCTGGACGCAAGTTGAACAAATCCTTGTTCGTCCATTCTGCACAATCAGAATTTTAACTCTCAAAATGTGTCAAACGTAATTAGCAATTCTATTAGTCAAGCTTATAATATTTATGCAGTCTTCGTTTTTAGTTTGGTTGATATCACTATGTAGCTCGCGAATGTACAATTGTGATTCTTATGAATGAAGCAGGACAACTTGTTCAGTGAAACCTGACGGGCTGATATACACTATTTAATGATAACAAAACGACAGAAAGCTGATACACGGTACTGCATAGTTTCCTGGCAATGACTGATAAAAAAGTCCAATTCTTATAGATAGTGTTATCATCATATACAAGGTAATAATATGTTGGCAGGATATGGATGCTTGCATGATCTTATTTTATTGTCCTGCTGATCATTGCGAAAATATATTTACATGCATTATTTGGTCAGGCGTACTCAAATCAAACTACCAATTCTGGAGTCTGAGTTGCATCAAATCTATTTCTATATTGAATAGGGATGAGGGCTTAAAGGATTCAAAAGTCATTTCTCCTACTATGGTCAAGCAAGAGACATCAAAGGTTTACTATACTTGCATACAACTTGCATTTGAAACTGCTGCTGTCAAATCCAAAAATACCTTTTCCTTCTATCCATCTATACCTCAATAATATCTCTACATCTCAATCCTTCCATTCCCAAAGCCCACTCACATCAGTTGCATTGCACAAAAGCTTACGTTAAAGTTGCAGTTCAAGGAATGAATAGAAATGATGCACAATGATGTCAGGTATTGATCTGCGATTTCCTCGATAGTGCTGCATACACGAAGGGGTGAACCTTAAATGCAAATTCGTTTTCTGGAAAATCCGCCCCGCATTCATTTCATATTCAAGACAAAGTTGACGAAAAAAGAGGTTGGCTAAACTGCTAAAAAGCGATACCAAAGAAAAATCTTGCATGCAAAGTGGATCTTTATCCTATACACTGCTACTACTAGCACTAGCATCGCAGCTTCCCACCCAGATGACATTTTTTATTCTGGAACAACAAGACGAAAACTCGATTGTGTCCTCTTTTTTACCTTTGCGACAAAAGACGACGAGCGATGAGGGATCAGATTGCAACAACGGTATCTCTAAAACAGATATCGCCAGACTCTCCTACCTTGCGATGGAATTGAAAAAACATGGGTTAAACTGTGTGACGAGTGAAGACCCTTTCAGTGTCAGTTCCACGAATACATATTAAGTCCGTTGTGAAGAAGAAGAAGGCTAGAAACTTTTTTAAATTGGATTCGCGAAGATAATCTTTATACTTACGATTAGAAGAATGATATGCTCTTACCTACAATGGATTATTTATGCGCATGGTCTTCCAAAGATTCACTCGTTTATCTTGTTCAGGACTCTTGAAATATATTGAACCCGTATACTGGCACAGTAAAGATATACATGTCTGATTGACTATACATTAATAGGCATAAAACACACACACTCGTATTAACAGCTGTGTTAAGCGTATTAACTCTTCTTGTACTCGGGACACGTCAAATCTATCTTAAGCACTCGGCAAAAACTATATTGTACCTTTAAACCGTGGTGGTTGAACGCTCAATGCTTAACTCATTTCTCTTCTTTGGTTTCATTTTTTACACAAAACTATTTTCCCATTATCTTACCTATTGTCAAGAGGAGAAGTTTTATGAGGCGTGAAATTTTAATTGGCAAGGAATCCTATACACACAAAAGGATGAGACACTTCGACTGAAGGCAAGCAAGGTGTACCTTATTATTAAGGAGAGAGGATCAAGCGAGTTCTTTTCTATACGCACTCCCTTCGCCTTCTCTCTAGAATTTCGAAATAAGTTTGCCAAGAAAGGTCTTTGCTGTTCCGAGTCATTAGAATGACTTTGAAACAAAAGAATCTATAAATGTTCCGTAATGTTCGGCATTAAAAACGAATTTTATTACTTTTTAATGCTCTTCAAATAGACGCTGGGCTAAAGCACTATAATGTCCTTTTTCACTCAATCGCTATTCAGGACATAGATCTCCATCTCCAAAGTATTAATTCCACCTGGGGTAACATTCATTCGTTTTTTTTCTTGAAGAAAAAGAATCTGTAGAAAAGCAACTACTAGGAGAAAACCTTGCGTGTGAATTTAAATTAATAACCATCAGAGTCCTTTGAGACACTCATTTAGAAAAATGGCTTCAAAAGAGCGACACACAGAATGTCCTTCTATTTATACATTTCTTCCCCTTTAGACTCTAGAGTAGTACAATTAAGTTTGTCTCAAATTACGAAAATAATTGTCCCAATGTCTGTCACACTTAAAATCCAACCCATTCGCCCTATGTATGTGTTGCTGACTCTCAAAGTTCCCCTGCAGTTCCAACTTGACATTACAAAATATGTTTCTCTCAAAAAAGTAAAAACATAAACATTTAGGGAATAAATTCATCTTCTATTTTTCCCTTGAGGAGTTTAAGAAGATACATTTGCTGTGAGCAAAGTGGTCTCTCAGACCAAATCAGTTCCATCGCCCTCGATGTATTGATACAAATGGGTGTTCAATGCTTCAATGTGGCCGTTCAATCTTCTTGAGACTTTTTCTGAAACGCTTCTGCACATTACACTTATACTGCACTTCTCCGTCTTTTCTGGACTTCTCCCTACGGACCAATTTATGTTGTGTGGATGGATGCTGTCGAACACATGCTGCCCAAAAGCCCTATATCTTCGCCAGCTCAAGTGTCACAATAGTTTAGGTTTCCTTCGGTTAAAAAACAAGCTAGGGTCACACACTAAAATACCAGTATGTGCATTTCCCTTCACGCTAAGAAATGTAAAAGTGACATAAAGCTGATTATTATTACACAAGAGGAATCCTTATTGAATTGGACCTTTAGAAATAACAGCAGTTGTATCAGATTTCTCGACATAATTCATTAGCCATATTTTAAACTTATGCGATTACTAATTAACATTGCGTTCCTTTGTGTGATCATTATTAGATCGGCGACTGCCCTTGCTGTGTCAATATCATCAACAAGAAGCAGCTCAGCAGGACTGGTCGCAATGAGTGCTTCAAACAGCCAAAGCCATTCTTCGTCACCTACAAAGAAGATTCTGAGTCAAAATGGATCAGATTTTTCGTCTCTCCTTAAGAAATGGAGTGCCCCGATTCCACCTGCTTTATCGAGAAAGCTTGGACGGGCTTCGGATTCACCTTTGGGAAAGGTAAAAGA